>Ga0209210_1000025_pt1 | contig 216029 bp, 201 predicted proteins | sample RifGroA1_FD_183991 | JGI IMG/M metagenome (GOLD analysis project Ga0209210, IMG submission 183991) | Contaminated groundwater microbial communities from Rifle, Colorado, USA - Rifle Groundwater A1 (SPAdes) (version 2) | ecosystem: Environmental > Aquatic > Deep subsurface > Groundwater >... | reverse complement strand
TGGCGATACTGGTGGCGGCGATACCGGTGGTGGCGATACTGGTGGTGGCGATACTGGTGGTGGCGATACCGGTGGTGGCGATACCGGTGGTGGCGATACTGGCGGTGGTGACACTGGTGGCGGCGATGAAACGAAAACGTCTTCCCCTGCCCAGGAGAAGGCCAAGAAACGTTTTGTTTTTGATCTCACTCCACTTCTTTATCTGGATCTGGATTTTTCCAAAAAATTCGTCAATCTGACCCCTGCCGCGAAATCATCTGATCGGCAGCTTGTGATGGATGAATATCGCGATGGTTTCCGGTTCCTGCAATCCCGGTCCATCGACTTTGGTGTCGGCGCAGTCGGCAGCTGGCATTATACAAATGCAACAGGACTGGAACGCTTCTTTGCAGCATACGTCGGCGTATTGCCCATCACGGGATCGAAAATCTTCAGTGATCGCTTTGTTCAGAAAAAAGCAGATGCAAAAAAATTGCCCGAGCCCTCGATTCCTTATCTTGCAAAAGATCTGGACGCCTGGCGCGAGGGCGATCAGCTCTCGTACTTCACCCATGGTGGAATTCTCTTCTTCGGCGGCGCGGGCGTAAGCCCGGTAACGGCGGGACTGGCGTATCTTGCAGAAGGACAATGGACGACTACGATCGTGAAATTACCGGAACAGAAGGTCTACGCGAAACTGTCAAAAACCAAGCTGAACTCGCTAAGCACCTCTGCCGGAACTGCCCTCCTGGTAGTTTCTCTGTCACAGTTCAAAAACAGCGACGACATGTTCTCGTTCGTATTCGACCTGCGCACGGCGAGCGGAGCGCTGGCTTATGAGGACTTCCTCAAGGGCAACATCGCGGCGATCCAGAAAATGGCGCTCACTCCTGAGTCTGGTGTGAAGCAGGATCTTTCTTCCAGGGGTAAACGCATCGGTAAACTCTGGAGCATGTGGTTTGGCATTCCGATCTTCGCGAACGTGGTCGGCAGCCAGGGCACGACATACGAAGCTCAGCACGTACTGGATGGAAATGACGGAACCCACACTGATGTGGAGTACGGCATTTTCATGAAAGAGCGCAAAACCCGGTTATTCTTCAAACACAACAATAAAACCCAGGCGTTCTTCGGCACTTCCTATCGACAGGATTCCCCGGTCAGCGGCAAGACTCAAGGCTACTTCGGGAAAATGGTATGGAACTATGAAAACGATAATGCCTCAGACAACAACCTGAGAAGCAATATCGATAATCTAGTCACGCTTACCGGTCTCTCTCAAATCAAAACTGAAGTACCTGTCGTCGGAAAGATGAACTACGTGGGAATTCGTTTTGAAATGACGATCCCGCAACAGACCACCGATCTGCTGATGTCCTTTGCGAAAAATAAAGAAACCTTCGTGCAAATCTACGGATATGCCAAAGCCCTGTTGGACGAAACGTTCAAGGGCATTGAAAATCCGGACGAAATGCCCAAAGATCTTTGCAACATGGAAGGATTTTCAGCCAACCGGTGTCCGGAACAGTATCACCAGGCCACGGCAATTGCCTTGAATGACATGTACAAGTCACTCAGGAAAATGGCGAAGAGCAAAGACAAAAACAGCAAGGACTTCGTGAAAGCCTACGGGATCTTTGGACGCGCTCTTCTCTTCAATAAATTCGCTTTCCAAAGCGTTATGAAAGCCCTTGGTAATGCGCCTGTGGACATGGTCCTCAATGTCGAAGGTGAGCGGATTTCGAAAGTCACTCGCGTTCTTCGGAATTCCACAGTCCTGAAGTAAATCATCACTCAAGCCGCCCCCCAGCGCTGAAAAGGCACCGGGGGGCTTTTCTATTATAATTCTAAGTAATCATTGAATATTTTATAATAACTCACCGCAGTATACCTCTAGCCTTCCATTTCGACTGAAGCTATAATTTAAGAATGGGATTTTGGCGGAAGGGAATTCGAAGTTTTTGCTTACTGACCCTCGTTTTCGGCTCCAATGTGCTCGCGGAGAGTACTTCGAACCCGGACCGTCTTTCCAAACCAGCCTGGACCGACCGGAGCAAATTCGAAGAGTGTGGACAGTCCTGCCTGTATCAGAAAGGCAATGAAAACATTTCTCTTGAGGCGTCCTATACCCTCTACAAACTCGACGCGCTCAAAGACGTCAATACTCCAGATGCCATCATCACAAGCACTCTGGGAGCTTACTGCAAGGAAGACGAAACCCCTAAAGACTGCCGCGATCGCTACGTGCTTTTTGAGACCGCGCGTTTACAGAAAATGGGAATATCCATCGGAGTAAATGAAGATGCCGCTTACCGGCTTCTAAGCACCCAGGCTCCGAGTGTCCAAAGTGCCGAGCCAAGGAATCCGGAAATCCGGGCACAGGTGGCCGATATCCTCACGGAACAGGAAGTCAGCAAGGAAATGAAAACGAAGGATGTCAATACGGCCGGTTTCGAAGAGTGGAGAAAACAGGCGGACGTAGCGCCGGAAAAATCGGACATGGTTGGTTTCAAAGCCGAGTCCTTTGAAACGTCAAAAGGCAATAAACGAAGCATGTACATCATTGACCCCAAGAAGGAGGCCGCAAAACCTGCCGTTCAACTGAGGGATCGCATGGAGGCGTATCGGAAACAAATGAAGGGTGGTTCACTCACCTGGAAAGACGTGAACGATAAAGATCCTTCCAAGCGGCAGCAGATCTTGAGCAGCGGAAAAAGAAACGATCTCAACAGCATTGAAAAGCAGGCTTATGATGCCGCTCGTGGAGATTTCATTCAGGGTGTTTCAGATATGATCGACAAGCGCGCCGGCAGTAACAGTGCCAAACGGAAGGCGCCTCCTCCGGGCATTCCAGCCGGCACGCCACCCGGTACTGCGGCCAGTAATCCGCCGCCCAGCACACCGAACGCCGACAAAACCCTGGTTGCTCCCAAGGGCGGTGGCGAATATTACATCCGCTGGGACCCTTCTCAGCTCACAAAAGAAACTCAGCAAGAAATCACACTACCTGGTGACCCCTGAACTCAGCTGAGAAGGAAGCCCCGCGACATTGATCTTTGATCAACTATTTTAATTGTTTTTCTTAACTCTTTTTAAAAATAATCAGACGGGTCTAGCCAAAAGGACTGACAATAGGGATCATAAGTATTAGCACATGAAAACCTTATCGCTCACACTAAAAAACCACTTTTGTTTACTCCTTATCCTCAGCTCGACTCTTATTCCGGGTGCTGTGTCTCCGGCCTCCGGAGCCGAACGGGGCGTTTATTCCTGCCTTCGCGAAAGCCTCAATGAAGTACTCGCGCGACTGGACCAGAAGGAAAAGTGGAGAAGAGCCGATAAGGTGCCCCTCGGTAGTCCGCCGGAACGCCGCGTAAAAATCAAAACCAATATTCAACGCCATGCGGGCCAGCACGGCGGCCTGGACGAATCAGCAGATCCTGCGGCACCGTTCGTACTTCATGAAAATGATCCTCGCCCGAAGGGTTTAAAGGCAGGAGCCTATTGGCTCAATTCCGGCCAGTATGGCTATTATTCCGAGACTGTCGATCAAGGGCTCCGAGGCGGACCGAAAGCCACCAAGCGTTTCAGAATCGTTTACTTGCACGAGACTCCGGACGGAAAATTGGTCAGGCAAAAAGGCGGTTATGCTGCCCCCAACAGTTCCTGGGGTTGGGATGGACGCTTTGAAATGCAGCCAAATGGAAAAGGCGGCTGGAATCTCATGGTCACCCAAGGCGCCATGGAACTCCCCGGAAATCTTCGCGGCGCCAAACCCGGCGCAAAAGATCTGCCGGAAATTTCAAAACACAATTACGCGCGATCCCGCCATATCTTTGAACCCGTCAAATTTGAAGGTGACGCCCTGTACGTGATTGATAAAGGCAGTATCCTCGAAATGAAACCGAGTACGGTGGCGAAGGAATGGGTTTCAGCTGATCCGGCTGGAAACCTCCTGCATGCTCACGGCTATGGCGAGAATTTTATTCCGGACCCCAAAGATCCCCGCAAGATGTGGCTGGACGAGTTTGGCTACCCCGTTCGCATATTTGACATGGTCACCGAACAGACGACGATGCGTTTGCATGATGGGAGCTTAGAGGCAATCCCCTCCCGGACCCAAAGCATCGCCGTGCGCATGGACCCCAAAAATCCCTCCAAGCTCGTGGCCAAAGGCACGAAGCTTCCAAACGGAAAACCCGCAGACGAATTCATTGTAGTCATGTCCGAGGAATTACCCCATAGCCCTGGGCGCCCAGCTGAATCCGCGATTCGCATGGATGTGACCTTGGGCTCTAAAGACACTGCCGGCGGAATTCCGGTCGAACGCCGGGTCGTGAATGCTGACCGCACTGTTACAATCACCCAGAATCCTCCAGGCAAGCCGCCCACTTTGGTTGAGGGCTTCAATCCAGTCCCTGGTGTGGTCGAGCTTCCCAGTGGTCGCAAATATTGGCTGAGCACTTTCTCTGCAAGCGAATACACCGCCGGCGCGAAAGTACCCGCAGGTCAGAAGAAATGGCGTTACGGCTCGTATTTGGGCTTCAGACCGGCCGAACAGGGCCCGCTTGGGCGTTACCAACCGGTAACGGAGATGACCAAAAAGGGAGAGGACTTTGCCGATGTGCTCGAGGATTTCACGGAGCATTACGGCCTGAGCTGGGGAACCGGCAGACCCCAGATTTATCAGGATGGTCAAGGGCGCTGGTGGATGGACGCTCACGCGGTAGACACCGATCTTTTGCCGGCGGGACATCCGAAGTCCGGTTATCCACCCAATGCCAAAGCTTTTGCGGATGATTATCGCCGTCACAAAATTTCCATTCCGATCAAGTGGACCGAAAAAAATGGTCAACCTTGGCTCGAAATTGATGATGTGGAAGTTGCAAAGGAAATCACGGAATACCGGAAAACCAAAGCCGCCGCCCGACCTTGATCTTCAGGAAAGCAGTGGTTTCTCCCAAAATTCGGCGACTTCTTTCAAAATTCCGGCTGAGACCAGTTCCTGCGGATTCTCTTTGAACCAGTCCACGGGCATGGCTCGCGAATACCCCGCTTGAACAAAGCGACTGTCAATGAGCACGATCAAACCGCGATCTGTTTCGGAGCGGATTACGCGACCCGCCGCCTGGATTGCTTTGGACATCGCGGGAATCGCATAAGCGTAATCAAATCCCGCTCCGTAATTTTCCTGATAGTATGCCCGCATCTGCTCGCGTTCGAGATCAAAATTGGGAAGAGGCGGCCCGACCACAAAAGCTCCGATCGCCATCCCACCGGGATAATCCACGCCCTCCGAAAACGTTCCACCCTGAACCGCAAAAACAATGGTCGGACTCGCTTCGGAACGCAAGTGTTCCAGAATGCCCTCCACTTCCGCCGCCCGCATGTCTCGCTGCTGCTTGAGAACCGTAAAACCGGGGGGCGGCACGAACTGAGCGATCACCCGTTCCAGGAATTCAAAACTGGGAAAGAACGCCAGATAATTTCCAGCCCGCAGCGCCGTCACCCGCTGAATGACTTCCGCGACTTTGGGATAACTGCGTTCCCGGTCCGAATACTTGGTGGAAATCTGGGGGATGATCAGAAGCTTCCGGTTTCCCCGATCAAAGGGGCTCTGAAATTCCGATTGCTTGATATCGTCCGGATCGAGTCCCGAAAGTCTCGAATAATAATCAAAAGGTTTGAGCGTCGCGGAAAATCCCACGACCTGATCGTAATCATCGTAGGCGTGCTGAATCAACTCGGACGCATCACAGCAGGTAATCTTGATCACGCCACCTGTTGGATGAGAATGAAAAGTGGTGAAAAATTCGGTCCGCTGCGGATCCTTCACATACTGCAGCGCCTCGGTGAAAGCCGACCAATAGAAACTCAATCGCAGGATCACGTCTCTGGGCTGTATTTCGAGACTGCTATCCAGATAGCGTGAGAGCAGAGAGCGGAGATTCCCGTCCTCCTCAAGGAACGGATCGAGCGGAGGATCAATGCGTGCCGGCTTCTCGGATGGTTCCGGTCGACACGTGATGATCGCCTGAATGCACTGATCCAGCTGCCGCTCGGCTTCGCCCCGAAACAATGAAGGAAGAGCGCGCACTTCATCCCGCATTTTTTCTAGAGCCAGACTGGAGAGCGCCGGTGAATAATAATCCATCGCCCTTGAAGGCAGGTTATGCGCTTCATCGATGACGAGATTGGGCTGACCTTCCTGATCAACTCCGCTCAGAGTCATTCTTCCAAAGGAGGTACGCGGAGCAAAGACGTAATTGTAATCACAGATCACCGTATCTGCTTCCTGTGCGCCGTCGAGCTGCAGTTCAAACGGACAGACCTCGAATTCCTCGCCGATTTTCTTGAAAACGCTGGCTTTGAGCTTTTTCTTTCGGGCCAAAAGATCCAGGAGACCGTGCTCATGAACTTTTCTGTAATAATCGCGCGCGAACTCGCAGTAATCCGGATTGCAGAGCGGTTCGTTTTTAAAGCAGATCTTGCTTTTTGCCGTGATCGAAAGGGATTTGATTTTTGAGCCGGTGTCCTGGAATCGCTCCACCGCGTCCTCTGCGACAAGATGCTGACTGTTTTTGGGCGTGATATAGACCACGCGCTGCCCCCGACTCAGAGCTTCCTTGAGAACCGGATACAGAACTCCGGCGGTCTTCCCCAGACCGGTCGGGGCCTGCACGAGCATGCGCTTGCCCTCTTTCATTCCCTCTTCAATCGACGCGATCAGCTCGAGCTGACCGCGCCTCGGGTTGTCAAACGGAAACGTGAAATCGACGGCGATTTTGCGGCGACGGGATGCGCGTTTTTCAGCTTTCTGGGCTTCGATCACCAACTCATCCAGCCGGTTTTCCAACCAGACGGCATAGCCCTGGATATTCAGCTCTCGCTCGAGATCATGGGTTTCGCGTCCGCGAGTCGAAACCAGATGAAAAAACAACCTGGGCACGACCTGATGCTCCAGCCAGTAAAAGTAACCATAGGTCTGAAGCTGCAGATCGTAAGGATGCCCGAGCGGAAATTCTGTGAGCCGCCGCGAAAGATCCCAAATATTGAAGGTCGATTTGATTTCTTCAATCCTGGGTGGTTCTCCCGGAAAGAACCCGTCCATTCTCCCGCCCACTTTGAAACAGTAACCCTCCCGCTCAAAGCTCTGACTGAGCGGGACTTCCGCCTCATACGAGGGATCGTCTTTTAACCGGCTTGCCTGAACTCTGAGATGAATCTCCTGCCCTTCCTGAGCTTTGCCGTAACCGGATTGCGCATCGATGCTCCCGGTTCTGGGAACAGGCAGTGCAAATTCTCGGATGGAAAGGGTGATCAGTTTCATAAAAGTGAAAGATTCACCGGCTCGATACGTTCGTACAATTCCGGAGAAAGTTCATCAGCCGAATAGGCTTCGATCCTCTGACCGCCCTGCTTTCTATTTTTCAGGTGCCGAATCAGTGCACCCTCCCGATGCTGGACAAAAACACGGTGTGCACCGGTTTCCTGGATCGTCCGGTTCAAATCTCCCCAATCCGCATGATCAGAAATGACAAAGCCGTGATCGTAAGTCCCCTGATAGCCAGACGAAGAGCCCTGCATCCAGCCTGAGGCAAAAGCAGTTCTGAAGCGTCCGAGTTTTTTCAGCCAATCGGTTTTGAGAATGGAAGGCGGAGCCAGGAATAATTCGCCGGAATAGCTGCTGGTTCCACTGGAGAGCGCGCTATCCGGTCCGCTCATCGTTACAGTTTCAGCAAGCCGGATCCCCTGCTCGCGGTAACACCGGGTGGGTTCAACGATTGAGTCATGGATATAAACCGGTTGCAGGGCGTGCGGCGCCAGTTCAGCGAGAATTCGCTGGGCTTTGCCGAGAGAATATCCGAAGAGCAGGCTATTGAAGCCCTGCCCGGCATTTGTTTTCCACCATTCATGAATATCGCGGCCGTGGTTGCGATCTTTTGCCCAGGCGTATTTGGGTGTCCCAAAAGTTGCTTCCGTTATGAAAGTATCACAAGCGACCGATTCAAAGGGCGCGCAGCTCGGATCCGGATCGCGCTTGTAATCGCCCGAAGCGACCCAGACTTCAGAGCCGAGTTGAACGCGGACTTGCGCGGACCCCAGAATATGTCCTGCGGAATGAAGACTGACTTCCACCTCACCCAGACGAAACACCTTGCCGTATGGAATTCCTTCGACTTGGATGGCCTGACCCAGACGAGCTTTCAGCAACCCGATCGAAGCGTCATTACAAAGATACTTGCGACTTCCCCGGCGAGCATGATCACTATGAGCATGAGTGACAATGGCCGTATCGACTGCCCGACTCGGATCAATGTAGAAATCGCCTGCCGCACAATAGAGACCTCTGGGCGTGAGCGCAATGAGCGGGGGGCGCATCAAACCACCTGTCCGGCAGCCCAGCCTGAAGCCCAGGCCCATTGCAGATTATAACCCCCAAGCCAGCCGGTCACGTCAACCACTTCGCCAATGAAGTAAAGACCCGGAACTCTTTTGGCTTCCATGGTTTTGGACGAAAGTTCATCGGTGTCCACGCCCCCGCGCGTGACTTCGGCTTTGGAGTAGCCGATCGTGCCGCTGGGGATAACCAGGTAATCAGCGATTTTTGAGCAGAATTCTTCCAAGCCTTTTTCGGATACCTGCGGCAGCGGGAGCGCGGAGGAAAAATGAAAATCACAGAGCCGGTCTGCCAGACGCGACGGCAAGTGCTCACCGAGGAGATTTCTGACTAAAGAGCGATTACCCTGCGACTTTTTGCTGATAAACCATTCATAAAGGGCCTGGCCTGAGGGGACAAAATGAATCCTGATGGGATCGCCCGGATTCCAGTAAAGCGAAGCCTGGAGCGAGACCGGTCCACTCAGTCCCTGATGCGTGAAGAGCAGGGCTTCGCTGAACCGAACCCCATTGCAGGAAATTGAACAATCCAACGAGGCCCCGGCTAATTCCCGAAGAGCCTGTGATTCCCGGTCCTGACCTGCGAGCGCGAAACCATCCAAAGCCGGAGCGGTATCCACAATTTTAAGCCCAAATTTCCGGGCCACTTCGTAGCCAAAGCCGGTTGCGCCGATTTTCGGGATCGAGAGCCCACCCGTTGCGACACAAAGAGACTCACAGGTCAGAAATGCCTGATCAGTTGAAACAGAAAACCCGGGGCCGGTCTCAGCCCGGGAGATACTCTGGATAATCGTATTCAGGGAAAACTGCACACCCACAGCTTCGCAGTGACTCTTCAGCATTTGCACCAGCTCCTGTGCGGACCCCAGACAGAAAAGCCGACCATGTTTGCGTTCTTCAAAGGCAATTCCCCGATCCTGGACCAGAGCGATGAATTGAGCCGAAGAATAACGCGAAAGCGCTGATTTTGCAAAATGAGGGTTCTGTGAAACGTATTGGGCTGCGGTCACATCCCGATTGGTGAAATTACAACGTCCACCACCGGAGATCAGAATTTTGTTTCCGATTTGAGCCGCATGATCGAGGACCAGGACCGAGCGCCTTCTGGCCCCTGCCTCCCTGGCGCACATCAGACCTGAAGCGCCGGCACCCAAAATGATCACATCGTAATTCATGAAGGGGAACACTTATCAAATGCTGGAACAGGAAGCCAGAATTGTGATAATCACCTATGCAAATGAGCCGACTGAACTTCCAGATCGAAAACGAAGCCCAAGGCTCACGCGCTCGCGCCGGTTCCTTCATCACGCTCCATGGGCCAGTGCAAACGCCTATTTTCATGCCCGTTGGGACCCAAGCGACGGTGAAGACCCAGACGGTTGATTCGCTCCGGACTGCCGGCTCCAACGTACTGCTCGCCAACACGTACCACCTGATGCTTCGCCCCGGGATTGAAGTTTTCGAAAGGTTCGGTGGAATCCACCGCTTCATGAATTGGGACCGCCCGGTTTTAACTGATTCCGGCGGCTTTCAGATTTTTTCACTGCCCCATTCTCGCGAAATGAACGAAGAAGGAGCCCGGTTCGCCAGCTACGTGGACGGAAAGACCCATCTGCTTTCACCCGAAGTCAGCATTCGCATGCAAAGAGCGATTGGCAGCGATATCATGATGGTGCTGGATCAGTGCATCCCGTCAACCTCGGAATACGCAATGGCCAAAGCCGCTATGGACCTGACTCACCGTTGGGCCAAACGCAGTCTGGATGCGCGCGGGGATTCACCGCAGGCAATGTTTGGAATCGTTCAGGGTGCGTGCTACCTCGACCTGCGTGCCCAGAGCGCCGAGACGCTGGCAAATCTGCCTTTTGACGGGCTCGCGATTGGTGGGCTGGCTGTCGGAGAAACCAAAGCCGAACGAGAAGATTTCACCGAAGCGACCGCGGCCCTTTTGCCTCGTCATTTACCGCGGTATCTGATGGGCGTCGGTACTCCCATCGATATTCTAGAAGCCGTCCACCGGGGCGTGGACATGTTTGACTGCATTCTTCCCTCACAATTTGCGCAAAGAGGCGTGGTCTTCACCTCAGTGGGAAAGCTCCAGCTTCGCCGCTCGGTTTATAAACTTGCCGAGGATGCGCTTGATCCCGCCTGCGTTTGTTCAACCTGCCAGAATTATTCGCGCGCTTACCTGCACCACCTGACCAAGACTTCCGAAACGCTCGGCTGGCACCTGCTGACGAGCCATAACCTGCATTTTTACCACAAGCTCCTGCGCGAAATCCGCGCGAGTATTTTGGATGACAGCTTTGCCCGATATTACCGGCAAAAACGCGAAGCACTGGTCCGCTCCGATGAAGACCATCCCGTGATTCCACCACGCCGCAATCGCCCGTCGCGCAGCGAACGTTGGCAGCAGATCGGTGATTATGAGCTTCATACCCCAGAGGACGGGTCGCATTCAAATATCCGTCAGATCAGTTCCGGCGAAATCATGCATTCGGTCAGTGATCCTGCCGCCGAAGCCAAGCTTCTGTACATTGATCAATCCCGATTTGCAGAACGCCTCTCCCAAAATCGCGCTGATCCGCTCGTTCTCTGGGATGTGGGTCTGGGCGCGGCTTCCAATGCGATGGCGGCGATTGCTTGTTTTGAAAAAGAGCTGAGCAAAAATCCAAAGCTTCGCCCCCTGCAGCTAATCAGTTTTGAGAAAGATATGAACCCGCTGCTTCTGGCCTCCAAGCACGCGTTCCGGTTTCAGCACCTGCGCCATCCCGCACCCTATGCGCTTCTCGAAAGAAGCAGCTGGACTCATCCATCAGGCCTCCTGAGCTGGGCTCTCCTGAAAGGCGATTTCCTGGATTTCTATCGCTCGGCGACCGCACCTGACATTATTTTTTATGATCCGTTTTCGTTCAAAACAGATTCTGCCCTCTGGAAACCGGAAGTATTCGCGACGCTTCATGAGCGCTGCTCCGGCAAGGCTGCGGATCTTTACACCTACTCGTCTTCCACTGCCGTGCGTGCGGCGCTTCTGGCAGCTGGATTTTACGTGGGCCGGGGCGTAATGACGGGCCCGAAGGCAGAAACCACCGTCGCTTATACCCAGGCGTTTCTTTCAGAGACTGCGGAAGTTTCCCGGGCCCCGCTTCTTGGCGCTGAATGGATTGAGCGCTGGAAACGCAGTCAGGCGAAGTTCCCGGCTTCTGTCTTGCCGGAACAATACGGGACTTTTGCGAAAAGTATTCTAGGACACCCCCAGTTTGCTTCTTTAAAACTGCTCCCCTTCATTGTTGAGGGAGCCGTTTAATGTCCATGAAATCTGTTGTTGTTCTGGCCTTGGTCTTTTGCACTTTTTGCTTCAGCTGCTCCGGGCTGCGCGCGAAAGAATATCCTTGGGCAAACATCCAGACGACCTCCCGCGGCACTCCCCTTTCAATCGGAGCCGGCTCTGCCGGATGCTTGCAAGGAGCCCTGTCACTCCCGCCGGATGGGCCGGGCTTTTATGTGATGCGAATTTCGCGCAAGCGCTTTTACGGTCATCCTGATCTCGTGCGGGCAATCCGCGAAATTTCACTCGACGCCCAGAAGAGCAGACTCGGAACTTTACTCATTGGCGATCTCTCACAGGCTCGCGGCGGCCCGATGAATTCGATGCATGTGAGTCACCAGGCAGGCCTGAATGTGGACATCTGGATTCAGCAGGCAGAGGACTTCTCTCCCGTTGAAATGACCCTGGATGCCCGGGAAAACCTTTGGGCCCGATCAGTTCTTCATCCTGGCAAAATGGAGTTGAATCCCGAGTTTTGGAGTGAAAAGAAAACAGAACTTCTGAGAAATATCGCTCTTCGCAAAGATCTGAACCGGGTCCTGGTTTCTCCGGCGATCAAAAAGCACCTTTGCAGCCGTTTCAATACCGCCGAAAACACGACTTGGCTTTCGAAAGTACGCCCCTGGTACGGACACGATGATCACTTTCACCTGGCCTTCAATTGTCCAGAAGGCGACCTTTCCTGTATTTTCCCCAAACCTGTCACCTTGGACAATGCCTGTGATGCCACGCTTGAATGGTGGTGGAGTGACGAGGCTCAGAAGCTCGCGGAAGCCCCTACCGAAGAGAAGCCCTCACCCGCTCTTCCCGAGCAATGTGCCGGGCTTTTAATAGCGGATTAAAACCAGGCAACGGCCGCTACAAAAATCCCAGCCAGGGCGAGATAAAGTGCGCAGTAGCTGATATTTTTTCTCAGAATCTCGCCTTGTCTGGACTCCTCGCCCACTACAGAAGCTGCTATTTGAATGCTTTGCGGTGAGATCATTTTGCCCGCGCTCGCCCCTGAGGTATTTGCTGCCGCCAGCCATTCCGGAGAGAACCCGGTTTTGATCGCGGTTTGTTTCTGAAGTTCGCCCAGAAGGACATTGGATGAGGTATCACTTCCGGTCACGAAGGTTCCAATTGCTCCGATCACTGGAGCCAAGAGCGGATACCCACCTTTGGCAAGCGCTGCGAGTGCGGCCGCAACCGCCACGATCATGCCTGAGACGGACATGGCTTTAGCGATCATCAGGATCAGCAGAATCGTAAGGGCCGAATAGCGGATAACGAAGGCGGTTTCCCAGGCAAGTGCGCCCAGCCTGTGGAAGGAAACCCCCAGGAGCTTTCCGCCTATCAGAGTGGCGAGAACCAGCAGAGTCCCTGGGGTGGAAAGATAATCGACCGTGACCCCGTTTTTTCCGACTGGAATCAGCACTGCAAAGGGCGGGCTTTTAAGCGTCTCAGAAGCGAAACGGGTCAGAATCACCAGCACGAGCAGTATGAGATAGATTGTCGTTGCGGAAGACAACGAGAGTTCGCCCGCATCCGTTAAATTTTCAGAACTCAAAATTCGTTTTCCCACTTGTATTCTGCGGTACAGAAGATAAGCGGCAAATGCAGCAAGCGAGCCCCCGACCGCCACCAGTTCCGGACCTATAAAAAATGCGATGAGTGTTTGAACCAGCGAAAACGCTGAACCAATCACCAGGACCCCGGGCAATACCGAAGTGAACGGAGTTGCCGCCTTCTTACCCGGGGACCAGTTTGCAATTGCTGCTATTCCAACAGGCACCAAAATCGCAAACGGTAGAAGCTGCAAAGCCACTAATTTTGTAAGCGCATCCACCGATAGATTTGTCACCTTGGCCAGGGCGATCACCGGAATTCCCAATGCGCCAAATGCCACCGGAACCGAGTTCGCCACAAGCGAGATCGTGATTGCCGGAACCGCTGCAAAGCCCAAGGTGATCAGCATTGCGCTCGGAATCGCGACTGCCGTTCCGAATCCGGCAATTGCCTCCAGAAATCCACCGAAACAGAATGCTACCAGCACGGCCTGCACCCTGTGGTCATCAGTCAGATGGGTCAGCCGATTTTTGATCACCTCAATCCCACCCGTTTCGACACTGACGATATATGAAAAGACCGCGCCAAAGATCACCCAGATGATGGGCACCAGCGCTGTCACAGTGCCTTCAAGACAGGCCTCCAGGAGTTTCACACCCGGCGTATTCCAGAAAAAGTGACTTGAGACCAGCGTGACACCCAGCACGGTCAAGGCAATATAATATGATCGGAACCGGGTGAACGCGAGCCCACAAAAGAGCAAGACAAACGGAAGGGATCCCATGAGCGCGTCGATCAAGTTCATTCACCTCTCTGCAGAGGTGTGCAAAAAGAGGAGCAGCCCAATGCGAAATTCTAAGCCACTTTTGCCCTTGCATCTTTCCAATGCTCTTCCGCAATAATTTCGTTCGTCAGTGCTTTGCCCTGCTCGAATTCTGAAACGTTGGCCATGGTCGTCTCCGCAATCGCCAGAAGGGCTTCCTCGGTCAGGAAGCCCTGGTGGGCCGTGATCAAAACATTCGGGAACATCAGAAGTCGCGCGAGCAAGTCGTCCTGCAGAACTTCTTCCGACAGATCCTGGAAAAACACATTCTCTTCCTCTTCATACGCGTCAAGTCCTGCGTAACCGACATGATGGGTTTTCAGTGCACGGATCAGCGCCCGGGTTTCGATCAAGGCTCCGCGCCCCGTATTGATCAACATGACGCCTGGTCGCATCAGCTCAAAAGCCCTCGAATTGATCAAATGGCGCGTCTTGGGCGTCAGAGGAACATGCAGCGAAATAATATCAGATTCCCGCAGCAGTCTTTCCATATCCACGTACTTGACTCCAAAATCGGTGATCAGCTCGGGCTTTTTAAGTGAATCCATCGCAAGAACCCGACACCCAAAGCCGCTCATGATGCGAGCGAAAGCCGAACCGATTTTCCCGGTACCCACGACCCCGACCGTTTTACCATGAAGATCAAAACCCAGTAATCCCGAAAGAGAAAAATTCCCCTGCTTCACCCGGAACTGGCCCTTGGATATTTTGCGATTCAGAGCCAGAATCAGGGCTACCGCATGCTCGGCGACGGCATAAGGGGAGTACTCCGGCACACGAACCACGGGCAGGCCCAACTCTGCTGCGACCGGTAAGTCGACATTATTAAAGCCCGCCGAACGCAAGGCGATCAAGCGGACACCGAGGTCTTTCAGCGTGCGCAAAACCTGTTCGTCCACGGAATCATTCACAAAGGCGCAAACCACCGGATGTCCTTCAGCCAATCCTGCCGTTTTGAATGAAAGTCGTTCTCCAATGTAGGTGATCGCATGTCCGTAGTGTTTTGCCGCTTCTGCGAGGTATTTCCGTTCAAAGTCGTGTGTGTCGAAATTCGCGATTTTCATAAAAGGATCACTCGCAACTCGCATACCCGAACGAAATAACGCAATGAATCATCAGGTAAAAAGATAGACTTCTATAAACAGCGTTTTATAGTCGCGGAATGAAAATCGCTTTTACCCACAACGTCCAGCTTCATCCCACCGAGGAAGAAGCCGAGTTCGACACCCCCAAAACGATCGAAAGTATCCGTTCCGCTTTGGCAAGACTGGGACATGTCGTGGAGCTCGTGGAAGTTTCGGGTCCCGCTTCCCGTACCGTTGCACGTCTCGAAGCGCTCAACCCGGATCTCATTTTCAACACCGCCGAAGGGCGTGAGGGCCGCTTTCGAGAAGCGTTTTATCCCGGACTTTTTGACCAACTCGGAATTCCCTTCACCGGCTCGGACGCCTACACCTGCGCCATCACCCTGGACAAGCAGCTGACCAAATCAATCGTCGCCCAGTATGGAGTTCCCGTTCCGAAGGGCTATCTCGTTTCATCTCTTGATGACCTCCAGCGGATCGAAGTCACCCATCCGCTTTTTGTGAAACCCAATTTTGAAGGCAGCTCCAAGGGCATTTCGATGGACTCCGTGGTTCGCAGCAAAGAAGAATTGCGGACCAAAGTGGAATCGCTGCTCAAAAAGTATCCTGCAGGCCTGGTCGTCGAAGAATACGTCTCAGGCAAGGACGTCACCGTTCCTTATCTTCAGAAGGCCTCGCCTTCCACGAAGGGCGTGCTCACGCCGGCGGAATACGTGTTTTCACGACCCGAGAAAGCCGAATTCGAGATCTACGACTTCGAACTCAAGCAGCTCCACAGCGATTCAGTCGACGTCAAAGTCCCTGCCGATATCAGCCCGGAAATTTTCAACAGTCTCGTTAAGTATTCCCAGGCCGTTTTCAAATGCCTGAACGTAGTGGATCTGGCGCGCATTGATTACCGGATCACGCCTGACGGGAAAATTTATTTTCTTGAGATCAATGCTCTTCCGAGCCTGGAACCAGGCGCGGGAATTTATCTCTCAGCAGCCCAGTCAGGTCTCAAGACCACCGAGTCGGTTCTGAACACCGTTTTGCAGAGCGCCTGTGAGCGCTACAACATCGTGCACAAGCTCACGCAGAAGCGTTCTTCGAGTTCCAAGCTTCGAGTGGGACTTTCCTATAATCTCAAGCGCTATGTCCCTCGCGATGAGCACGATAACGATAAAGACGCCGAATTTGATTCGCCGACCACGATTGATGCCGTAGCCAGCGCGCTGGCTTCGTACGGCCATGAAGTCATCCGCCTCGAGGCAACAGCCGAACTCCCCTCGACCATCCATCACGCCCATGTTGATGTGGTCTTCAATATCGCCGAAGGAATTCGGGGAAGAAACCGCGAAGCGCATGTCCCGTCTCTTCTCGAACTTCTGGACATTCCGTACACCGGTTCGGATCCCGCCGCTCTTTCCATCACCCTCGACAAAGGTCTCGCCAAGCGCGTGGTCCGGGAAGCCGGCTTTCTCACTCCGAAATTTTTCTTCATGCTGACGGGCAAAGAACGGATTCCCCGTGAAATGTCCTTTCCGCTGATTGTAAAACCTCTGGCCGAAGGCAGCTCCAAAGGCGTGCTCGGGACCAGTGTCGCACGCAATGAAGTGGAACTGCGCGAAAAGGCTTTGCAGCTCATTCAAAAGTACGGCCAAGCCGCGCTCATCGAGGAATTCCTGCCGGGCCGCGAATTCACGGTCGCGCTCCTGGGCGAAAGGCGGCCCAAAGTCCTGCCGCCCATGGAAATTGTTTTTGTCTCTCCCAAAACCGACACTCCCGTTTACAGCTTTGCCCATAAACTTAAAAGTACCCCCGAGATCCAGTACGTCGCCCCCGCCCAGATAGATGCACCACTGCGCACTGAAATTGAGCGGGTCGCCCGCGGCTGCTTCAATGCACTGGGTTGCCGGGATGTGGCGCGCATTGATTTCCGTCTGGATGCTCAAGGCCGCGTGCAATTCATGGAATGCAATCCCCTCCCCGGACTGACACCGGATTGGTCGGACCTCTGCCTGATTTCCAATAGCGCCGGAATGGATTATCGCACGCTCATCGGCGAAATTCTCGCTCCGGCCATTCGCCGTTACAAGCAGAAGCAAAAGAGAGAGGCGGACGTGATCTTATGACTCCTCAATCTGGGCGCCCCGCTCCCAATAAAAGCACACCACGCAAGAGACTGCGCGCACTCGGCGTCTCCATCGGGCACTTCCGCCCGGGCCGCCTCAATGCAATCACGGATGTGGAAGGCGTCGCCGTCGGGCATTCCACGATCATCAAAGGAGAAGGCCAACGCGTCTCAGGTAAAGGGCCTGTCCGAACGGGTGTGACCGCAATTCTGCCCGCAGATGATGTTTATCATGACCGGGTAGTCGGTGGCGCCTTCGTTTTGAACGGCGCAGGAGAACTTGCAGGAATCACCCAAGTCATGGAATGGGGCCTGATTGAAACTCCCATACTTTTAACCAATTCACTCGCTGTCGGCACCTGCTCCGAAGCGGCCGTCAAGTACATGACCGAGAAGCACCCTGAAATCGGTGTCACTGAAGACGTCGTTCTGCCGCTGGTCGGTGAATGCGACGATTCGTGGCTCAACGATATTTCCGGACGCCACGTCCGGCAGGAGCATGTCCTCGAAGCGCTGAGAAATGCCAAAGAAGGCGCAGTCGCCGAAGGCAATGTGGGCGGCGGCACCGGAATGATGACCTGCGATTTCAAAGGCGGCATCGGTACTTCCTCCCGGAAGCTCCCCCAGGTTCTCGGCGGCTATACCGTCGGCGTTCTGGTCATGTCGAACTTTGGCAACATGGCGGACCTCCGCGTCGATGGCCTGCCGATCGGGCGCATGCTTTCGCAGAAATATGCGGAGCTCAAGAAACGGGGTGAAGAGAACTACGGCAGCATCATCGCGGTCCTCGCGACTGACGCTCCCCTTCTCGCTCACCAACTCAATCGATTAGCCAAGCGTGTCGGCCTCGGAATCGGTAAACTCGGTTCGTATGCCGCACATGGCTCCGGTGAAATCATCCTGGCCTTCTCCACGGCAAACCGGGTCCCCCGCAAAACCCAGAAGATGGTTTATAGAATGAAGATCCTGATCGACAAGCGCATGGACCCGCTCTATGTCGCCGCGATCGAAGCGACCGAGGAAGCCATTCTGAATGCACTCTGCATGGCTGAGCCGATGACCGGAATCAACGGACATCACGCTCCTTCGCTCCCGCTGGACGACTTGAAGGCCGTCTATGACAGCTGGAAGGAGATGGAGCCGTCGAATCCTGATTTGTCGCGACATCCTGTCTACCGTTACCGGGTTTAGTCGCGGATTATTCGGCCTGTTTCTTGATTCACCGGAGGCCGGACACTGAGGTGCTCCTTTGCAATATTTATTTTCCAAAGAAGGCAATGACGCTCTCGGATTTTTAAAAAACAACCGAGCGAATTTATATGCATTTGATTTTGACGGAACTTTGACCGGAATTTTCCGCAGGCCCATGGACGCACTGCTTTCTGACTCTACTCGCCACGCCCTCGAGCAACTCGCGAAGGCAGCGTCAGTCGCCGTAGTTTCCGGCCGCGCCTTGAGTTCGCTACAGACACTGGTTCCGACGGAGGGGATCTGGCTGGTTGGAAATCACGGAATCGAAGGGATGCACTGGGACCCGGAGTTCGTTGGTCGAATACGCGAAATCACAAACGGCTGGTCAAAGATCCTGACAAATTCCGATTGGGCAGGACGGGATACGAATCATTGCGAACTGGAAGACAAGATCTTCACGCTTTCACTGCATTACCGGAACGCCCTGAACCCGGAAGCAGCCAGGCAAGCCATCTTTGATTTCATTCCCCGACTGCAACCCGCCCCTCGTACAGTCTTTGGCAAATACGTGATCAATCTGGTCCCGCCTCAAGCTCCCGATAAAGGCCAAGCCATTCTAGAAATGATGAAACTGAGCCATTCCACACAAGCTTTGTACGTTGGGGATGACTGCACGGATGAAGACGTTTTCCGCCTTGGTCAGTCCAGTATCCTCACTGTCCGCATCGGTCAGGACCCGGAATCGCAGGCCCGTTTTTATTTGAAGACCCAAACTGAAATGGACCTCCTGCTGGAATGTCTCCTGCGTCAGAGCAACTCGGCTGAGCTTCCTCTTGCAGGCTCAATCAACAAAAGCTAATCTCGACTCAGTCTCAACAGAGGATCGATTATGACTATTTTATTGAAGCAAGTTTTTGCTTTTCTCAAACTCTTGAACTCCGATAAAGGGAGCAACCAGATTTCGGCAGGGATTGCCTGCGGAATGATTCTCGGGTTCACGCCCGCGTTCTCTCTGCAAACGCTGCTGATCGTGCTGGTGATCTTTTTGTTTCGGGTCCAGCTCGGGGCCGCACTCCTATCTGCCGCCTTCTTTACATTTCCCGCTTACTGGCTCGACCCCGTTTTTCACCGGGTAGGAGCCTGGGTCTTGGAAACGCAAAGCTTGACCGGTTTTTTCACAACCCTTTACAACCTACCGATTATTCCGCTCACGCGTTTCAATAACAGCGTGGTGATGGGTGCCGGAGTGGTCGCACTGGCTCTCGCCCCCCTGGTTTATGTGACCGCCAATATCCTGGTGAGACAATACCGGGAAAAGGTCGCCTCCCGTTTTGAAAAAACTCCCTTCTGGAAAGCTGTCAAAGCCACTTCTTTTTATCAGTGGTACCTGAAATACGAGGAATTTCGTGGATAAGAATATGGATCAATCCAAATCAGCAAAAAAACAAAAGGGCCCCATCCGGTCTGAAGCGATCATACCGCTCGTGATTACCCTGGCTCTCATGGCCCTTTACTTCACGCTCTTCTTTGATCGCCATTTACGCCGCGGAATTGAATGGGGCGCAACGCAGGCCAATGGTGCGGAAGTCAATGTCGGGTACTTGAATACCAGCTTCTGGAAAGCTACTTTCGAGATGGGCAAAATTGAAGTAACCCAGGTCAACGAACCAGCGAAGAATCGGTTTGAAATCGGCCAGGTCCGCTTCAAGCTTCTCTGGGATGCCTTGCTGCGCGCCAAATTCGTGATCGATCTGGCAGCTATCAATGGCATCGAAGTCAATACCCAGCGCAAATCTCCCGGCCAGGTCCTGCCCCCACCCGGTCCCAAGGATTCCAAAGTCGCGCAATTCATCGCGCAGAGCAAAGATCGCTTCAGCTCCACGGCACTATCGGGAGTAGGCCAGCTTCTTGAGGGCTTGGATCCCACAAAAGGGGTGAGCCCCGGTGATCTGAAGTCCGTTGCCCGCGTGAATGCCTTGAAGAGCGATCTCGGAAAAAAAGAATCCGAGTGGCAGAAAAGCCTGGAGGCTATTCCCGGTCAAAAAGATTTCACGGACCTTCAAAACAGGATCAATGCCGTTTCGACCGGCGGAACGAGCAACCCGGCTGAGATCGCCAGCCGTGCAAATACCGTGAAGTCTCTCATCGGAGAGGCCCAGACCAAGATCAACGCCGTCCAGAGTGGCGCGACCAGCATGTCAGGAGACATTAACGGTTTTCAGAAATCGATTGCTGAAATTGACAGCTGGGTCAAAGCCGATCGCGAAGAACTCGAAAAGAAATTGAAGCTCCCCTCTTTGGACTCCAAAGCCCTTTCTGAGCAGCTTCTGGGCGATTCCATTCTGGGCAAGGTTCAGAAGGCCGAACATTATGTTGCCTTGGCCCGGCAGTATATCCCGGCCAAAAGTGCCAACAAAAAGGGGGGGCCGGTCCCCGTCAAGCGCGCCAAAGGCGTGAGCTATGAATTCCCGGTGACGACCTCTTATCCCCAATTATGGTTGAAAAAAGCTGAAATCAGCTCAAAAGGCGAGCACTCGGCCGCAGGCGGGGACCTTTCGGGTGAGATCCTGGATCTGACAACGAATGCCGCCCTGATCGGCCGTCCAGCTCAGTTCAATCTGCGCGGAGATTTTGCCAAGCAGGGACTTCGTCACCTTGCTCTGCAGCTGCTCATTGATCACCGTACTGATACTCCTACTGAAAGTTTAAAGGCCTCGATTGCGAGTTACCCCGTGGGTCAGCAGACGCTTTCCAGTTCAGATGCGCTCAAGTTCGGTTTCAGCAAAGCGCTGGGCGCGGCCACAATTTCGGCAATAGCCAAGGGTGACACGATCGATCTGAATCTCGGCAACACCTTTCAGGACGTCGCTTACAATGTTTCTGCGGAATCCAAGCTCCTGGAATCCACAATTCAAAGTGTTCTCAAAGAACTTCCCAAACTCGAAATCCAGGCCCGCGCCTCCGGTCCCTGGGATAGGCTACAGTTTGCGGTGGAATCGAACCTCGGCAAGGCTCTCGAGCAAGGCTTTGGCAAGCAGCTCCAGGCAAAACTGACGGAGGCCCGTAAAAAGCTGGATAACCTGATTCAGGCTCAGGTAGCCAAACCCAAACAGGAGCTGAAAAGCCGTTATACGGAAACAAAAACGAAGTATCTCGGCGAACTCGAGCAGCGCAAAAAGCAAGCTGAAGCGGTCAAAGCCCAGGCTGAAGCCAAACTGAAAGCAGCGACGAGCCAGGGAGCAAATGCGCTGGATGCTGTAAAAAAGAAATTCCGCTTCTAGACCAGGCAGCGTAGAATTGCCGGTGAAGGGAACTTCAAATGCAGGGAAAAACTCGGACGGAGCTTTACAAACAGTTTCTGGATTTCATCACCTTTGAGGTTCAGCATGAACGCCAGAAGGAGAACCGTCGGCTTCTGAATGTTTTCGTCTGGAGCTTCATTCTTCCAGCGGTCACTTCCGCACTTTTGATGATTTTGATTAAAACTGGAGCTTTACCGCGCGCCGCCCGCAATTATCTGGATTGGGCGATCCTGATCTTCCCGGTTTCTTTTGCACTCTATCTGCTCAGTGCCGAGGTTCTGACCCAGATTCCCGCAACGATCAAACGCGGCGGTATCGCGACGGAACTGACCCAGGCTGCCAAAGAAGGTCTCTGGCGTGAGAAGGTTTGCGAAGGCATGCGCCGGACCATCGGCTCAAGCGCGTCTGATTGGAAATGGTTGACAGCCAGTTTCCGGATCGACCTTGAGAAAATGCATAACCGGACCCGTTATTTGACGGCTCTAGCCGGTGCGGTTTTTTATCTGATTTTACAGGGAGTCGATCTGCTGGGTGACGAACCCCCCCAGGTAGCCTGGATGAAGTCCCCCATGGGCTGGATTGAAGTTTCCCAGAATGACTTCTCCCAATTCATCGGGTTGGGACTTTTCCTAGTGCTCTTTTATCTTTCGGGCAGTCAGACCTTCCACTCGCTTTCGCGCTATTTGAATTGCGCGGAGCTGGTCAAAACCACCTTGGATCAAAACAAGACTTAGTGCCCGCCGCAGCCCCCGCAGCCGCCGGAACTCCCGCAACCGCCCTGGGCTCCGTGAGAATGGCCCTCATTACCGTGGTCGTGACCGTCCTCGCCGTGATTGCCACAGCCACCTTGGCAGCTACTGGCCTTTTCAAAAATCCAGGGGCGTTCCACCTTGTTGATGACCGCCAGAGCCTCATCCAGGGTATCAAATGGCTGGTAGCCGAGGTACTCCCCGGTTTCGTGCTGAAGGATGAAAGCGACGAACTGACCAGGCTTTTCAGGGTGTTCGGCCACGCCGCCCACGACATCGTCATCGACCAGGAACCCTTGATTGTAATTTTCTGCTGTTAACTGCATGCTCCCGACCTATCAAAGCCCAAAGCCCGTGAAAAGGGCAAACTTCACAATTCCTGAGCAATGGCTGTGCGTTAATAATTAAAAGATCCGGCTTTAGCGCGATAATCCGGTTGCGAAACGGCTTATATTCCCTTAATAGATTTAAATAGTTCAGTTGACGTGGGGGCCCTTAGCTCATTTGGTAGAGCGCTGCCTTTGCAAGGCAGAGGTGACCGGTTCGAGCCCGGTAGGGTCCACCAGAGTATCCGCCTCCTTTTTGATGCTTACCGCGTCATCTATCGATTCAAGTTCCAGAGTAGTTCGCTTCCAACCTACTTTTCCTGTCTCGAACTCCACTCTTCGAAATGCATTTTGTATCGCCGTTTCGTGTTCCTTTGAAAACGGCCGATTGAGCCAGTAAAGAAATTCACTCGAGTCTTCCGGGACTCTGAGCACGTATTCCTGGTTGATCTGATATTCCAGCTTAAGGAGCTTCGGTCAAAGGATGCATGACTATTGTAGGATGTCAAAATTTCGACGCTCCGGAGTTCTCGTATCCCTCAACTCAACATTCACATCAACTCAAGTTCGCAAAATGACGAAGAGTTTAGGAGAAGATGAGCATTATCACGAGCAAAAACACTAGAACTGGACGTTGGTTTCTTGGGACCTTGGGAATTGGTCTTTGCCTGTTATTATCCGCGGCCATTCTCTCCATGAGTAATGGTTTGCTTTCGTATCCAGACACGCGGATCAAAGCCGGCGAGATCGATCTTTCCGGTAAGTGGAAGATCTCCTTTGAAGACAAGACGGAGAATGCTGCCTTCACACTGGATGATTCGTCCTGGTGCCTGATCGGAGTTCCCAATCCGGTTCAATCAGCTCTCTACTCCAGGGAAGCCCCTGCGCCCAATGTGACCTGCCCGGCAGAGCGCTATCCGATCAGCAAAATGCGACACCACACGTACTGGTATCGCACGGCTGTATCGATTCCACAGGAGACCCGGTGGCAGCGCCCCGCCTTGTTTCTTGGAGCGATCAAGCATGAAGCAGAAATATTTTGGGATGGCAAACCGATTTCACGTACGACGAACGAAACAGATCCCGCAATGGTCACCCTGTCCCAAACCGAGGTCACACCGGGCGTTCACGTTTTGGCTGTCAGAGCAACCTCGAGAGATACGCAGTACCCTGGGATAGTCCACGCTTATCCCAGGAGAGTGGCGCTTGGCGAGTATCTCGAAACTCTCAAGACCCGTACTCGCGACACAATGATTCAAACAGTTGAGCCAGTCGTCGCATTGTCTTTGCAGTTTACTGCTTTGGCTCTCCTGCTGTTCTTTGTTGTGCGATCACAGGACCGCAATGAGAGCTTCTTCTGGCTGATATTGTATTTCGGAACTTCCGCGATTTACGTTGTGAATGCAGCAGGACAAATAAGTACCGATCAATATTGGCTTTTAGAAAGAATCGCTATACTTGGAATGAGTTGTGCGTTGGCCGGCTATGGCGCTCGAATGTTCCATTCTAGACCCTCAATTTACCGCCTGACCAAATTCGGTATCTTATCTTACGGAGCTGCGATGATCGCGCTCCAATTTGCGGCCTACCTGAACGGCAATCCCCGTTGGCTTGGTGCGGATTTCATGGACCGCTCGGCAATTTGGGCGGCACTGGTTCTGATCCTCTATTCCTTTTCGTATCACTGGTTGGTCCCTACTCTTCAGGGCAGGCGACCACGGACATTTTTAAAAATTCATGATTGGTTGACTTTGTCAGCGCTGCTCGTTCTCCATTGTGCTCACATGGCAGAGCGAATCATGCGTGTGGGGTTCATCCATACACCACTCTTGACGTCACTCATTACGGTGTTGGTCATTGCGTTCTCGGTTGAGGATTACGTCACCAAGCAGAAAGATTTGTCATTCTTTGGGCGATTTGTGCGGAAGGGACTGAAGGATCTTTTGATCGGGAACAGGGAACGTGCGCTGAAAGGCGAGAAGCTCCTGCAGGGCAAGAAGGTTGTGCTTCTTAAGTTGGATATCATCGGGCATACGGACGCGACTTACGGAATGCCTTACGGCATTAAGCGCATTTTCCAGGATTGCTGGTTTACGGAAATTGACCGGGTAGTGGCAGAAAAGGCGTTCATGGACAAGCCCGAAGGCGATGGCTCCATCTACTTCTTCGAAGACGTGCCTGGGGCGAATGTGGCTTCGGAAGTTTTGACTGCAGCGCTGGCGATCAAAGCGACGGCGGTTCCCCGTTTCGATCTCGCCTTCAAGGCCAAGCTCCGGGATCTCCTGCGGACAATACCGGAGCTGAAGACTCCGGCCCAGAAATTCATTGAGGAGTACGAGCGCAAGACCGGTACTTCGTTTTGGCAGCGCAAGACAAACGTTCGCTTTGTCCTGATATCGGGTTTTGTCGACGAGGGGTTATGGGGAATGGTGGAGCGCGGCCATTACGGTCTGGAAGGTGATCTCATTACCCTTGCCGCGCGATTGGAAAAGAAGGCAAGCTATGATGCCTTCGTCGCGACTCCAGAATTGGTCAAGAAAGTAATACAAGAGGGCGTGCGCATCCCTACTGCCGCTTTGAATTGGGAAGAAGAGCACCTCAAGGGAATAGGTCCCGTAAAATTTGCGACGGTGCGGATCGCAGATTTGGCGCAAGAAGAGCCGCTGGAGCAAGTGGCGTAGAGCTTAGTTGCAGCGTTCAGTCGCACAGGCGTAAGCACTGTTTCCTGAGGAAGAAAGTGCGTACGAGACGCCAACCGAAGCAGCAGCTACAAGCAGGGCAATTGCGAGTGAAAGAATGTACTTTCTCATATTAGTCTCCATGCTGATCAGTAATTGCAATGGAAGAGCCAATCTGGGTGAAGAACCAATGTTCGTCGAATATGCCTGAAATCGCGGTACGTCCTGCAAAAGACTGTCCGAGGACTGTCTAAGAAATATACGCCTGACAATTATTCTTATAAGCGGATAAGCGGAATAAACGCTATTGCCCCGAGAAGCTGCCCTGCCGGATGGGCGGTTCCGGGCTGAAACCGCGTTTTCCACATAGTTCCAGCTGTTTGGACAGCGCGCACTCCAGCACAGCCATCTGCATCCTGCATCGCATATTGATTCCCAAGACTTTCATGAGGTACACGGCTGGCTATGAAAACCTGGGGCATAATTCTTTTCTTTTCATTTTTCATGATCAATAGCGGTCTAGCGCGTACGTGCTTTGATGAAGGGTTTTTACCCGAAAATCTAATTCGAATTCCGGTCAATTCCGTAATCGCAAATCAGATGACTCAGGACAGGTTTGATAAAATTCTGGACGCAATCGAGGACCTGTATGCGCCAGTTGCTGCCCAAAAAGGCGGCAAACTACTGGTCCAGCACGACTGGGATGATCCAACCGTAAATGCCTTTGCGGAGAGACAAGGGAACACATGGATCATTCGAATGCTCGGAGGGCTCGCTAGGCATCCCTCCGTTACAGAAGACGGATTTGCGCTTGTCGCATGCCATGAAGTGGGGCACCACGTCGGAGGTCTGCCCCGGTATCGCGATATGTGGGCGGCCAATGAAGGACAGGCTGACTATTTTGCAACTCTCAAATGCCTTCGCAAAGTGTTCAGCAGACACCCACCCAGTGCGATTGGTGAATTGCAGCCCGATCATGTAGTGAAGCAATGCAAAGCATCGTTCAATCAAGCGAGTGAGGTCAGTCTCTGTATCAGGGAGTCCATGGCTGGCTACTCTGCGGCTCTCCTTTCCCTTCAAATCGGGGGCTCTACGGGGGAAATCAATTTTGAAACTCCCGATCCAGCACGAGCGAAGGAGACTTACGACTACCATCCGGGTGCGCAATGTCGGCTCGACACCTATTTTGAGGGAAGTCTTTGCAGCATGCCTGATACTACGGACCTCAGTGAAAACGATCCACTCGCCGGAACCTGTACTGCAGATCAGGGTTATCGAAGAGGCTGGCGTCCCGGCTGTTGGTATCGAGCAGAAGGAGCATCCACGCCGCCCCCTTCGGGAATTGCACGAAACCCGTCCATTGGAGGACAGACGGACGTTTGGATCTATAATCCCTATTTGATGATCGCTGTTGATTATGACGTGTCGGAGTTTACAACTGCGGCAGGAGCTTATCTTGAATTTTCCAGGCCCGACTCCGGGTTTCAAATACCGAATGGCACTACTCCGGATCCTTTTCGCTCAGCGTGGGCCGTGCAGCCCGCTACTCGCGGGCGGTTTTTCCTCACACCTTCACAACATTTACCCGGTTGGGGAGTCTACGCATTCCGGATCATCGCGTTGGACGCTACAGGACAATATCCGGTAGGGAGATTTTCAAGCGCGTCAACATTGAGAATCAGTCCCTAGAGCACGACAGTTGCATAACAGCCAGCGGCTTAAAAACCGTACGTCATTTATTAAATAAACAGGAAAGGCTATATATGCAGCGCTATTTTGGTAATTTTAAAACATTCTCAGCAATCCTGCTGGTCGGGATGACCTCAATTTTCACCACCGGCTGTGGCACCAGGGTCATTGATCGGGCGATTGTGACGCCATCTCAAGATTTCAAAAGTATTGAAGTACTTCTGCAATTCGACCGCAGCGTTGAAATGAATCTCCTGGGTTCGCTGGAGTTAGCACCACATGGCAGGATCTTTATGTCGCCCTCCACACCGGAAGCACCCTTCCTGCTTGGCTTTGACCTGAACACTGCCGTGCTCAGCGATCCAAAGTATTTCGAAATGCAACGGACCCAACTGCTCCCTAATGGGGCACCAAGCATGCTTCCTTATCCGGTTGTGGAAATCAAAAGCACCCAGCCAATCGGAAATGATTTTGACCTGTACGGGTATGTGGATGTTGACCACCAGTCATGGTTGGGCACATCAGCAATCTTTGGTTCGAACTCGACCACGATTCCAGCCGGCCTTGCAATCACGCAGGTCATATTGCGCGACACACTCGGTAATCCGACACTCTTTGCCAGCGTTTTCGGACCCGCAGATTCTTCCAAACATTCAGGTGGCGTGGCTCTATTCGCTAACGTGCGAAGTCTGATTGAAAACGTGAAAGACGCCAGCCCGCGTACTTACAAACCGGAACGAAAAGCCTACATTCACAGCATCAACCAGGCTCCGCGGGAATTAACGAAAGAAGACATCAAAGATCTGATGCGTTAGTGCCCGCAAGGCAAGGATATATGACGAGGGGCTTTCGCTGCCTCACCGCACAGCCATTGTCAGCGGCTGCAAATTAAAACAAATTAATTTGCAGCCGCCTGCCTCAATCAATTTCAATCGTTTACCGATACGCTTACACTATCCAGAGTAGCTATAATAATAAGCGGCACAGGAGAACGATTATGAAGCGGACCCGAGGACTGGGACAGACATTGGCATTTGGTTTTGCGCTCTGCGCATTGATCACTGCACTCTTTGCAGCCTTCACCATTTATCAAGTCAATCAACTGGGGGTCGAGCAAGACATCGGAGCAAGACGCTCACATGACGCCCTCACTGCATTGGATGCCTCCCATATGGCCGAACAGGAGTACTCGATTATTGCCGATCTGATCATCAATCGCAATCTGGAAGAGGGTTCCAAAAATTGGAATGACGCCAAAGAATCAGATCTCAAGAAACTTGAGATCGCTGCCCAGATTGCGGACACCGAAATCGAAAAGCAACACGCCAAGGAGGCTACCGAAGCCTGGCTCGCCATGACTCAGATCGTGGACAAAGAACTCCTGCCCCTGCTCAAAGACAAAAATCCCAGCTTGGAACAGATTACAAAAATTGACGGCGAACTGGATTTAAAAAAGAAGGTCATTTCCGAAAAGCTCGCTTCCATTTCCGAGGCCATGGAGAAAGAAGCCAAGGATGCCGACCACGCCTTCGATCAGACCCGAAAACAGATATTCCTTTTCTCCATTCTTTTTGCCGTTTTAGGCCTCGCTGGCGCAGGCATTGTTGCCACTCTCATAATTCGGTCCGTTACGGGCCGGGTCCGCACGGTTTCTGATTCCCTTTCCAGTGGATCCAAAGAAGTCTCGTCTGCCGCTATTAAAATCGCGGAAACCAGCGCCGAACTTTCTGCCAGTGCGGTTGAACAGGCCTCCGCAATCCAGGAGACCGTCAGCTCCGTGGATGAAGTCAACGCCATGGTCGGCAAAACCGCCGAGAACGCCAAAAAATCCTTTCACGCCTCAAAATCAAGCAACGATGCCGCCGTGCGAGGAAAAACCGCCATCGAAGAAATGATCGGTGCCATCAATGACATCGATCAGAGTAATAATGATGTAAGCCGACAGCTCATCGAAGGCAATCAGAAGATTTCGGAGATCACGAAAGTAATCGCGGAAATCGGCAACAAGACGAAGGTCATCAACGATATCGTATTTCAGACCAAACTCCTCTCCTTCAATGCCTCCGTTGAAGCGGCTCGTGCCGGGGAACACGGCAAAGGCTTCTCTGTCGTTGCTGAAGAAGTCGGCAATCTTGCGCAGATGAGCGGCAACGCCGCCAAAGAAATCGCACAGCTATTGGACGGCAGCATCAAAAAAGTCGAAGGAATTGTTCGCGACACGACCCAGCAGGTCGAGCAGCTCACCTCCGTCGGCAAGCAGAAGATCAGTCAGGGCACCGAAACGGCCAAGCGCTGCGGTAACATCCTGAATGAAATCGTCGTCAGCGTGAATGACGTCTCCCAACTGGTGGAAGAAATCACGAATGCCAGCCAGGAACAGGCCCAGGGTGTCCAGGAGATCAGTAAAGCCATGGGCCAATTGGATGAGGTGACGCATCAGAATACCAAAGCCTCTGAGCAGGCTTCGGTGGCCGGAGAGCAATTGAATGTCCAGGCCTCAGGTCTAGCCCAGCTTGTCCGGGACCTGAAAGAACTGATTGAGGGATCGGGTGGCGCTCCGAAAGTAAAGCCGCAGGCTATGGCTTCAGAGCCAACTCCAGCTTTGATCCAGCACCGCCGGAAATCCCCGACCCAGCCGCAAACAACTGCCCCGGCGAAGGCTCCGGCCATTACGGAGCCAGTGCATACCAGCGATTTCCCGAATATCCCTGCGGCCGATGACGCCCGCTTCAAGGAAATTTGATTCAGAACGCTTGCGATTTTGCGTCGATTAGCCGGGCAATTTTTACCGACTGGCCTCCGCTGGTTAAAGCGCCTATGCTGAGAACATATGCTGACCAATTTCGAATTACACAAGATGCAGGAAAGCCCCAACCCGGATGATGTGCCTCGCCTCGTTTCGGAGGTGGAGAACTGGCAGCAGTACGTGATCAAGTACAATAACGGGATCAACCAGCAGCTCGACAAAATTGAGCAGGATATGGTCCGCATGGAAGCCGAAAACGCGCGCATTCTTTCGGCGAAAGAAGTTCTTTCCGTGGAACGCGACGCCTGTGCAGGCTTGATTGCCAGGTTGGCTCACTCCACGGGCTTCCGCGTCGGCGTCGCTCCCGAAAACAGGATCGTCGTGGAACTCCCGAGCGGTCAGGTTTCCTGGCGGCTGGAGGAATCCGAAGCCCATCTTCTGGAGGGCCTACCCGCCTGGGATACGGCGATCGAAGACCTGCCCATTGAAGAAACTTATCGCCGGGTGATGAATCCAGGCCTCTGATTTTTCTTAAAACCGTTCAGCGAAGATAATGGCAGGAATGCGCTCCGGGGTGCTTCTTTAGATAATCCTGATGATACGATTCCGCCGGGAAAAATTCTTTGGCAGGTGCCAGTTCGGTCACTATCGGCTTTTTCCATTTGCCGGACTTCGCCACTTCCTTTAGTTTCTTTTCGGCTATTTCTTTTTCTCTCTCGTTTGAATAGAAAACCACCGAGCGATACTGGGTACCGCGATCCGGGCCCTGCTGATTGAGCGTCGTCGGATCATGCAACCGGAAAAAATAATCAAGCAGAATTTCGTAACTGACCTTGCTCGGATCATATTCAACCCGAACAGCTTCTGCATGCCCGGTCTGGCCGGAACTCACCTGTTGGTAACTTGGATTCGCAGTTTCTCCACCGGAATACCCCGACTCGACACTGATGACGCCCGGGACTTTCTGCAGAATATCCTGCACCCCCCAGAAGCAGCCCGCACCAAATACAGCCGTAGCTTTCTCTTTTTTGAAAGGCCCCAGGTATTTTCCATACCCCTGCTTTTCCATTTCCTCCAGGGGAACGAAACGCAATGAAGCCGAGTTAATGCAGAAGCGTTTTCCCGTCGGTCCCGGGCCGTCATTAAATACATGGCCCAGATGGGATCTTCCGGATTTGCTTCGCACTTCCGTTCGCGTCATTTCAAATTTCGCGCCGACCTTCGCGTCCTCCTTCAACTCAAGATCCTGATCGGCAATTGATTTTGTGAAGCTGGGCCACCCCGTTCCTGAATCAAATTTATCCAGCGAGCTGAAGAGCGGTACACCTGAAATCAGATCAACGTAAATTCCCGGTCTTTTATTATCCCAGTATTCATTCTGAAACGGCGGCTCTGTACCGCATTCTTGGGTGACTTGGCGTTGCAACGGACTGAGCTTCACATCTTGGGACATGGCCGGGACCTCCGAATGAACTGGCGAATAAACTGGTGAAAGCAGCAGGAAAAGCAGGAATAAAACCATACAAGAAGCATAGCATAAACCCTGGAGGTGGACAACTAGACTGATTCAACTCTGGGCAGAGCGACCATGAACGTGCTGCCACGCTCCAGGTAGGCATGCGTTCCTAGACTTTGGAAAAATATTTCGTGGTCTCCCGGATAATGACTGGGGAAAGCACGAGCAAAGCGACCAGATTCGGAAAGGCCATGAGACCATTGAAAATATCTGACAACGTCCAGACAAAATCCAGCTTGAGCACAGCGCCAACGCCCGCGAGCAGAACCCAAACGCCCCGGTAATACGGAATCACTTTCTCGCCCCAAAGGTACTCAATCGCCTTCTCACCGTAATAACTCCAGCCGATGAGCGTCGAATATGCAAAAAGGATCGTACCCACCGCGACAATGATGCCGCCCCATTCGCCTGGCAAGCCGCTACTGAAAGCGGCGGTAGTTAATTTCGCCCCGTTCATTCCATTATGCCAGGTATCAGTCACAATCAGGACCAGACCGGTCAGACTGCAGACGACGAGCGTATCAATGAAAGTCTGGGTCATTGACACGAGCCCCTGAGCCACGGAATGTCTGGTCTTGGCAGCCGCGGCCGCAATCGGAGAACTTCCCAGGCCCGATTCGTTTGAAAATATCCCGCGTGCCACTCCCATCCGGATGGTCATCATCACTCCGGCACCCACAAAACCGCCAGTCGCCGCTGTGGGCGAGAAGGCGCTTTCAAAAATCAACGCGAACGCGCCCGGTATTTTATCCAGATTCAAAAGCAGAATAGCCAGTGCACCCAGGGCATAAGAAACAATCATGAAAGGGACGAAAACCGCCGTCACCCGTCCGATGCTCTTGATACCGCCGATAATGACCGCCGCTGTTGCGAGTGCGAGAATCACTCCGGTGATCGCTGTGGGAATGCTGAAAGTCGCCTCCACGGCGGAGGCCACTGAGTTGGATTGGACCATGTTCCCGATTCCAAAAGATGCCAGGGTCGCGAAGAACGCGAAGGCTATCGCCAGCCATTTCCATTTTGGTCCCATGCCATGTTCAATGTAATACATCGGTCCGCCGGACATATTGCCGTTCGCGTCCACCTGCCGGTATTTGACGGCGAGAACCGCTTCCGCATATTTTGTTGCCATACCAACAAGCCCAGTTACCCACATCCAGAACATGGCACCCGGTCCGCCGATCGCAATCGCGGTTGCCACCCCGGCGATGTTCCCGGTTCCCACCGTGGCTGAAAGTGCCGTCATCAGGGCCTGAAAATGCGAAATATCGCCCGGCTCATCCGTATCCTCCCTGCGCTTGACCAATCCAAGATAAAGCGCGTGGGCGAGCCGGGTGAATTGCAGCCCCCTCAGGGCGAAGGTCAGCCAGACACCGGTTCCCACCAGCAGAATGATCAGGGGCAATCCCCAAACGAAGCTATTCACCTGATTCATGAGATCCATTGACTGCCCTCCCGGATTTTAGCTCAGAATAACAAAATCATTGGATAAAGCTTTTTAAAATTCAGGGTTTTCAGCTAAAATTTGGGCCATGCGAAACCGCCCCTGGCCCCTGGTACTCCTCGCGTTCATGCAGTTCATGACCCCGGTTGTAAATATTCTGCTGAACTCCTGGACGCTCAGAGTGAAACCCGATGTCATCCTCTCCTGGTGGTTGCAGAGACCTGCTTTAGAACTTTTTGAATCGTTTGCCCTGATGCCGCTTGCCGGGATCGCCATTTACCTGATGAAACGCTGGAGCTATCTCGTGTTTTTCGTGGCGCTCTTCTGGAATCTCCTGAGCAATCTCAAGTATATCGATTACGCCCTGAACAATGTCCCGCTCATGATTTCGGCTTTCTATGCACTCCTGAATATTGTTCTGGTCGCTTACTTCCTTTTGCCCGCAGTTCGGCGCACCTATTTTGACCGCTCCATCCGCTGGTGGGAATCCCAACCCCGGTTCGAAGTCGCAACACCCATGACGCTCAGAAAGGGACCAGTCGTACTCGATGGCAGCATTTTGAACCTCTCCCAGGGCGGTGCCTTCGTGAAAACAACAGTGCCGGTTGCGCTCAATACCGGCCACATTCTGGAGTTCCATATTCTTTCGAGAACTTTCAAGGTGCATTGCAAGGTCCTGCATTCAAGAGATGGCTACGCCGGAATCCAATTCGAGCACACCCGAAAATCCGGCAAACTCTTCGCGGATCTTGTGAAAGGTCTGGAACTCATCGGCTTCACGGAACGAAATTCTAGAACAGGAACCCTGAGCGCGTTTTTTCAGGGCCTTAGAATTTTTTTGAAAACCGGCAAAGGCCTCATTCCTGAGGTTCCGAAAAAAAAATAGATCTCAATTCCAGCCGTCGGTCTTCGGAGAGATGCCGTGCACCTCAAGCTGCTGGATTTCAACTTTTTCCACACCGGTCGGCGCAACCAGGAAAATCCGGATAAAGAGCTGACCGTCTCCAATTTCCTGATGGAAGGTCCGCAGCTTTTCCTGCAGCTCTTTTGCGGTATTTGCCTGCTCGGGGTTCATCAGGGCAGATTTCCACCGCCCGCTCTCATGAAAATACCAGTGCGATTGATCCGGGGAGAACTGATACCGCAACTGCCCTTGGTTCCCGGGACCCGCAGTCTCGATCAGCTTGAAAACGGCGAGAAAAGGCCAGCCGTGCGACAAGTCGAGATTTGAAAACCGAACGCTCCCCGGCCTGGTTAAAACCAGACGTGCAACCCCTTGACTCAGCTGAATCTCGGCCGGATCAAAACGGAAGCCACCTGCTTGCGTGAAAACCCAGCGTTGCACAAAAGCCCCCGGGGCATCCTTTCCGAGCTGCAGCGGACTCCCCGCAGTTTTTGCTGAATTGATCCTGGAATAATGAACCCGCAGGAAATCCGGAGAACAGGCTGAAAACAAAAGTGCCAGGGTCAGAAGCTGAAGGGAGTATTTAAAGCCCAATTAGAACTCTCCGTATTTCGAAACGAGTTCACTCATGTACTGCTTCTGGTGATGGAGGTACGTGGTCCGGTCCAAGGCATACGGGTACATCAGACTGACGGGCACGCCTTTGGAAGTTTTTTCTGAATTGTGATTACGACGCAATACGCAGTGACCCATTTCATGAAAGAGCAGGGCCTCCTGCTCCTCTTCGGTCAGAAGATCCCAGGCAGATTTTTTCAAAATAATCGTGGGCGTTTCGCCTGGAATGATTTCGCAAATTCCGCGATCATATGGGCTGTCCATTTTTCCAAAACGAATCCGCAGATCCAGTACTTTTAACACAGCCCCATTCTGGTCGGATCCCTGCTCAAAACGGGCAACCAAAGGAGCAAAATCACCGAGATCCAGCTGAGGCTCATGATCCAGTTCCTTCCCGCAGCCTATCAGGAAGAGAAATGCAAAAACCGCGGCCAGCGCCGTCCGGGTGAAGAGCGTTTGTTTGCTGTAACCGTTCAGCATCGAACGCTAGGTTATCCAAAAATTCCCGATCCGTAAAGTTTTCAAGCCGCCCGGGTAAGTCCCCGCAGGTTGGGCTTACCCGTCAATTCCTTGAGCTTGTCCTGAAGCTGCTTTTTAGGGAGTGCTGTCCAGTTATGAGGGATGGCTTCGATCAGGCGAGCCTGGGTCTCTTTATCTAAAAACCTTTTGATTTTACCGAGAAAGCCCGGTTCGGCAACGACCACCAGCTCGTCGAATTCGCTTCTCGCCCGCCCCTGATTCAGCCATTCGCAAAGCTGATGAGCAAAGCCATCCGCCAGATGTTCAGCCGCTTCCATCTGCGGATCCAAACCGTGCTTCTGCTGCCGGCTGTGAAATGTTCCCGAAGGGGAACTCCGACCGGCAACCGTACTGAACCGACTGCCCTTGGCGTCCGTGTCGATTTCACGGTTCTGCCGCCGCCCGTCTGGATTGTCCACTTCACGAAGAATCCGGATCTCATTTCCGGAAGCGACATACAGCCTCGCTCCCGAACGATGGGCCAGAAGGATCCATTTTCGGATATTTTTGCGCCGCATATTGTAACTGCTCATTGCTCTGTCCATGGCCCAATCAGATGCAATCTACCCGCCTCACCAAGGCAGCTCGTCGCCTTCATAATCAAAAAACTTGCCGCTCTCTTTGGGCGTTACGCGCTCAATGACCGACAGAATGCCCTTGGCCGACGACTCCGGTGCAAGGGGGGCATTCGGGCCGCCCATTTCGGTCTGAACCCAACCCGGGTGAACGACAATACTGATCACGCCGGGATGATCGATCGCAAAAGTTTTACTGAACATGTTCAAGGCGGCTTTGGACATCCGGTATCCATAAGAACCGCCCGATGAATTGTCGCCGATCGAGCCCATGAGACTGGTGATATGCACGAGTTTTGGCTGGGCACTCTGCCTGAGATGCGGCAGAAAAGCCCGAGTTATCCGCATTGGAGCGATCGAATTCGTCTCGATCGTACTCTGGACCTCATTCAGATCGATGGCTTCGAATTCGCGTGCGCCCCCGTATTTTCCCGCATTATTGATCAAAACGTCAATTGCTTTGCCCCGGAGAGCTTCGGCTACCATAAGAATCTGCGACTCCTTCAGGACATCTGCTGCGAAAGTAATCAATCTTCCGGCTGCCTCCTGCTTGAGGCTCTGCAGCGGCGCGGAGCGTTCCGGTTCCCGAGCCAGAGCATAAACCGTATAGCCCGCGTGAATGACCTGTCGGGTGAGTTCCAGGCCGATCCCGCGGCTCGTTCCAGTGATCAGAAAATTTATTTGAGGGGTCCTCTTCATTGTTCGAAGAGACTAACATATTTCAGGCCAGAGCAGCAAAAGCCTCCCGCCCTCACGAAACTTTTTCAGCTGTGGCTCGTATTCTCCTGCACGAAGGAGATTTCTGATGATGTTCAAACGAATACTGCCGTTGCTCGTTGCTTTCAGTCTTTTGGGCGCCTGCAATGGAAGTGGAGCCCTGGATCATTCCATGGCCGTGGCCGTCGGCACTCCAGTACTTCCGGACACCACCCAGCGCGATCCCGCGAATCCACCGGTGGGCGAATTGCCTCCCAATACCAAGCCGTCCGATTCTGCAAATTATACAAAAGCCGTTCTGCTCTTCAACGGTACCGGGGTTTCCACTTCGGACTGGCAGAGCACCGAAGCGATTCTGAAGACTGAAGGTCTCAGTTATGATCTGGCCAATTCTGCTCAGTTGAACGCTATGAACCTGGCGACGCTGACCACTTACGGAATGATCATTATTCCAGGTGGAAGTGGCGGGACAATCACGAGTAATCTGACCCCCGAAACTCGCTTGCGCGTCAGGCAAGCCGTTCGCGAATATGGCTTGGGCTTTGTCGGTTTCTGCGCCGGTGCGTGGGTTGCCGTGGGACCTGAAGCAGAAACAGCCAAAATCGCTTCTTATGGGCTGGCCATCGCCAAAGGTTCGGTCCTGAGTCTTTTCACTCCCGGCACTCCCGGAGGCTCAACTCCCACTGCCGCGATGGTTCCGGTGACTTTGCCGAATTCCAGTAAGATCCGAAGTCTCGTCTGGTGGGGTGGCCCGAGCACTCCTGAGTGGGCAAACGGTGTTGTCGCCCGCTATCAGGAAACCGGGCAGCCGGCAATTTCAGAAACTTTCGCAGGCAAAGGCCTCGTCGTGATCTCCGGGCCTCACCCGGAAGCACCTCTGGGGTGGCGCGCAACCGCCGGTAATGATGTCGACGGCCTGGATTATGACATCGCGGTTGATATGATTCGCGCCGCACTCGATAAGAAGCCGCTGCCGACTTATTAATGGGTTCCGAGCTGGGCGTTGCGATCCTGAAGCCGGCGGATGGCTATCGCTTTTCCGGTAGCCTCGTTCACTTCGATCAAAACGCCGCAATACCCCCCAGGCCCTTCTGCTGGCTCGTAGCGGAAGGGCCGTTTTGTCAGAAAGCGCTGAATTGAAATTTCTTTCTTCACACCGATTACGGAATCATAACAGCCGCACATTCCGGCATCGGTGATCGCGGCGGTTCCGCCTGGCAGCAGACGTTCGTCGGCGGTCTGCACATGAGAATGCGAACCGACGACCGCACTCACTTTACCGTCGAGGTAATGAGCGAGCGCCTGTTTTTCGGAAGAAGCCTCGGCGTGGAAATCGACGAAGATGCTGCGGATGCCAAGCCCATCCAGCTTTTCGGCTTCGTTTTCTGCGGTTCTGAACGGGCATTCCAGTGAATCCATGAAAACCCGGCCCATGACCTGAAGCACGCCCAGGCGTAATCCTGGCTTGCGCTTGGACTCGACCACCGTTACTCCGCGACCCGGGACTTTATGAACCGGATGATCCGGATAATTTGCCGGTCGCAGGATCCGCGTACTCGTGTTCATGAACGGCACGATCTGTCGTTGATCCCAGATATGATTTCCACTCGTGATGACATCGACCCCGAAGTCGAGGAACTCCTGCGCCATCTCCGGAAGAATTCCGTTCCCGTGGGACATATTCTCACCATTGATGATGACAAAGTCGATCTGCTCCTGCGCGGTAAGACGCGTGATGCCGATCTTCACTGCTTCCCGTCCCGGACGACCGAACACATCTCCAAAATACAGAATTTTCATGATCGCTTTCGTTCAGCCTACCGGGCGCCCGCTTCATCCATCAGGCTGAGGAGCTTCTGGGATTTTTCGGTGACCTGGCGTTTAAAAACCAGCGTCCGGCGCTTGGCTCTGAGATACTCTTCTGCAAGATCCAGGAGCGCCAATAACACGACCTGATGCGGGACCTTGCTCCGGGTCCTCATCTCGGAATTGCGAAGCAGAACGGATACCAGCTCGACTGTTTCGTCCACCAACTCGGGATCTTCTTCGGAACATTTCAAAGCGATCTTCTGTCCCAGAAGTCGGATTTCAGCCGATTGTTTTTTTGCTTTCTCAAGCTTTCGCTGACCGAGTGATTGCTGCTGCATTGCATTAGTCTCCAAGTAGAACGTGCGTTTGGATGCCTAAAATCGATTGCTGTCAAAAAACTATCAGCTTTTTTACCGCGATGCAACAGGCAGCTCTGGGCGAATCTTGCGTCATTGCCCTTAGTCAGGGCATAATTGAAGCAGGAAGAAGGGCAAAGGAATGCCATCGGATATCTCAAGTTACGTCGCTGAGGATCAGCGTTTACGCAACTACCGCTCCAATCTCGAGCATCGAAACGAAATCGAATTGCGGGATCTGCAAGCCGTGCACTCGGAGCAGCTTCAGAAAGCCCATGAGAACCATTCCGAAGAACTCAATGCCCTACGCAAGGATTACCAAGTTGAGATCTCCAAGGAGGCCGAAGCCCTGGAAGACCGGCTCCAACGCGTCCGCCGCGAGGGCGAGCAGAAGATCAATGAGCAGAAGCGGCTCGGAGATGTGGAACTCACAAGGACCAAGTCAGCGAATCAACAAAGGATGGTTGAGTATAAAAAGCAGTCTGAAGAGCAAGTGAATGCGCTTCGGAAGCAGCTTCAGGCCTCTACGGAACTTCTCACTGAGAAATCCCGAGAGATGTCGAAGAAAATGGCCAAAAAGGAGGGCCTTGGAGCATGAGTGCAAGTAGCCGTGACCTGAACAAGATGGATGTTGAAAACAAAAAAGAAGAAGGCGCGATCGCAATCGACGGCTTCAATCAAGTTCTCGAAATGCTCCGGATCGCCGATCCCGCATTCCGCGAATCTCTGCTGCGACGCCTGGCCCAGAGAGATCAGGAGCTCGCCCGCGACCTCCGCCGCGATCTGGGGCTTTGATTATTTAGCGCCGTCCAATACGGCCTCAAGAACGCCGACATGTTCCCGCAGCACTGAGGCTTCGGATTTCAATTTCTGCGCGGCTGCGGAAGACTCATTGGAGAGCTTCGCATTCTGATGCGTTACCTGATCGAGTTGACCCATCGCTTTATTGATCTCATTGATTCCCGTGGACTGTTCCGTAGCCGCAACCTCAATCTCGCCGGCCATTCGAGTGAGCTCTTCAATATCGCTCACCACATGATCAAATGCCTCGCCACAAGCCATAGCGGTAGCGGCTCCGGCTTGCACCTTTTCGGAACTTGTTTGGGCGAGCTTCTCGATCTCTGATTTTGAACGTTCGACAATGCCATGAACTTCCCTGGTGCTGTTTTCGAGCATTGTGCTGATTTGCTGAGCAGCGCTCCCACTCATTCGCGCAAGGTTCCCCACCTCCTCCGCCACCACCGAAAAGCCCTTTCCATGTTCCCCTGCTCGCGCAGCTTCAACTGACGCATTGAAGGAGAGGAGTTTGGTTTGAAACACAATATCATTGATCACCTGGGTTTTGAGATCGATTTCCTTGATCAAGCCGACGATCTTTGAGATCTCCTGATTACTGGTCTGAATCTGGGTCATGATCGCCTGGTTTGAATCCGTGATCTCCATAATGGAGGTAATCATCTGCCCGACAATTTCTTTACCCTCCTTGGCTGATTTTGAGCTCCCGTTGGCGACCTCCCGGGATTTTTGGGCATTTTCAGCGGTTTTGGCGATCATTGAGGAAAGCTCGGTGACCGAAGCCGCGGTTTCCTGAAGAGCGGCAGCCTGTTCCTCGGTCGCGGACGAAAGCGTCTCACTATTATTGGCAACATCGTCTGAAGTCGCTGTAAGAGTCAGCGCCCCTCCCGTGAGGCGGCTGGCGATTCCACGCAGGTGTCGTTCGATCATATTCGAAAACAGATAGCCAATCGACATCGCAAGAAGTACCGCAATAACTGTTACCCCCGCCGAAAGCAATTTACGTGCACGAATGGCACTGTCGGTCCGAGCAGTCACCTCTGCCGTGTATTTCTTGATTTCGGCCCGCATCCCTCCGAGCTGGTTTTGAATTTCGTAAAGCTCGACACTCGCCCGGGTACCCAGCAGGACAATGGCTTCGGCTCTCTTCCCCGCCTTGAGCAAACCCTCTATTTCCTGGGATGAAGCATGCAGGCGAGAATGAGGTCCTTCGATCGCTTCGAGTGGTCCCCTCAGCGCCGAAATCACGGCTTCGGCCTCGGTACGCGCGCTGCTGTAATACCACTGCCCGAATCCACACTTATGCGCGTCTTTCTCTATATTCAATTCGGTCTGATTCGGATCACGTTGAAATTCACCCATTTTGGTTCTGTACTTCAAATGGGCGATTTCCTTCTCAAGAAGGTCCGCGCTCAAGCTCAGTGCTTGCTCTTTTGCTTTTTGAGCTTCGATCACCGCAGAAAGAGAGTTGAAATTGATGATTCCGAGCGCTAGTGAAACCAGTCCAACGCTCAAAAATGCCAGAAGCGACTTGAATCGAAGAGTGCTTTTTCTCATCAAAGCTCATCGGTAGAAGGTCAAATTGATTTCAATAATAATATCTGTCTGAAATAGATTAAATCATTTCGATTTATATATTCAAACCGCTGACGTCAAAACCCCATACCGCAATCCCCGCGAACTGATCCGGCAAGTCGGGAAATTGAGTTTTTCCATACTCCGCCAGAGAATCATTGCGCCGGCCAGGATCACATCAGCGCGCCCAGGCTCCATGCAAGGCAACTCGCTGCGCTCCTTGACAGTACGCCATTTCAGCTCTTCGACAAGCCGATGAACATCACCACGAGAGAGCATGACCTGGTCCACCTTGGCCGGATCCCAGGACTTCAACTCCAGAAACCACGCGGCCAGTGCCGTTGCCGAACCCGCGACGGCGACAAGCTGGACATCAGGTGGTAGCTTCTTGCGCCATTCCACGAAAGGCCCGAGAGCCTCGTCAATCGCAGCCTGGCAACTCCAAAATTCCTCATCAGATACAGGATCAGTTGCAAAATAGCGTTCCGTAAAGCGGACAGCGCCCGCATCCACGCTGGTTCCGTCTGTAGCGGAAATAATCTCGGTACTGCCTCCGCCAATATCAATCACCGCGCTCTTCTCCGCTGACATCCCGGGCAGCAAAGCACCCAAGAACGTGAGCCTCGCCTCTTCCGCTCCCGAAATCACGCGGAAACGGAACCCGGTTTCCACTTCCACGCGACAAAAAAATTCCGCCCCGTTCCTCGCATCCCGCGCCTGACTTGTGGCCACGCAGGCTGTCGCCGCGGGGTCACCGCCCGCAGCACGGACCGTTTCAGCATAGTGTTTCAAGCACTTCAGCGTGCGTTCCATCGCATCCGGGTGAAGCGAGCGATTCTGATCCACGCTCTGTCCCAGGCGCACGACCGTCGTCAGGTCACGTAGAACTTTCTGTATTCCGGACCCTTCGGTCCACTCAGTCACCAGAAGAAGACAGGTATTGGTTCCGAGATCAATGGCGGCACGGATCATTCTTTTTTGCCCTTGTTCTCCAGCTGAACCTTCATCTTGTAATTTTCCTTCTCAAGGCCATCGAGTTTTTCCTTGAGGTACTTCACTTCCTGCTCGAGCTCGGCAATTTTCTTGCTGCGCTCATGAGCCAGGGAGTAATAGCCCTCAGAAAAATTTTCGGTCTCCGGATTGAAAGTGCCGGTCCGCGTCTCGCCGTCGACAATGCCCTTCACGCGATACATGCCGCCATCAGCCTTCTCGGCTTCAATGACCTGCACATCGAAGCTCTTGCCGGGATAGGCTTTCTCCTGCCAATAGCGGGCAGCTGATTCTTTCGCCTGGTTTTTGACTTTTTCGCCGGCGCAACCTGTTGCGAAAGCAGCGATAAGTGTGAGGCTCACCAGGATTCCTGCCATTTTCATGATCATTTTCATAATTTTTCCTTTTTTACCTAATTGAACAACTTGAATTTCTTCCCGAGCTCTTCCAGTTTTTTCTGGACAGGAGCAGGAGCATTTTTGATGTACTCATCTGCCTTCTTCTTCAACTCGGATTTAGCCTTGCCAGTCAGCCCCCGGCTGATGTTCGCGAGCGCCACTTTCCCGAGGTACTCCGGGATCTGGGTATAAGAATAACAGGGCGCCAGCATCGTACAACCCACGTGAACAGGAAATTTCACCGGGCCATTGCCTTCTGCCAGGATATGCTCTACTCGGACCCCCTGCTGCTCAATGGCGATGTCTTTCGCCTTCAGCAGATTAAAGGTGTCAATCACCTCCCAATTCATGTCCAGAGACTGATCCTTCATGCCGATCTTCATTCGCCCCTTCAGATCAATCCCCTTCCCTGCGGCAGCTTTGGCGGCGAAATTCGGCGCAAGGAAAAATCCGTTGGCGAGCGTGAAATCCGACGAAACAATCTGATAAACGAACTTACGGTTCCCGACTCCACCGAGCTTCTTCTCTTTCAGGGGAGGAATTTTATCGGAGAGCTTGTCGATCGCGTTGTTCAAACCTTCGGTCGCCATCTTGCCGATATCCAGCGTGGCAAACGAGGCATTTTCCACTTTCATGCTGCCTTTGGCTTTCAGATTCTGCAGGGCGGGATCCGGGTTGAAACTCAACCCTGAACCAGCCAGATCGAAATTCGCTTTTCCCGTAAGCGTGTTTTTAAACAGGGCGAACTGGGCGGCCACCGCTTTGTTCAGATCCAGGCCGAAGACTTGGGAAGAAAACTGGTAAGCGGGCGTCTTCGGAAGAAGCTGAACTCCGGCAGTCGCGCGCACCGAGCCGTCGTACATTTTCATTCCGAATTCATTGAGCACGATCTGGAGTTCCTTCAGGCTCAGGGTGGCCTTCATGGCACTCATTGCGACATCGTAAGCCTTGAGCAGTGCGAGATTCACCGTAATCACACCACTCGTGGCCCGGACGATCGGGCTTTCACGCAAAGGTGCGAGAAGCGCATCAAAATCAGAAGAGGCGGTTACGCCTGCAACTTTTGTATCCGGCCGCGCTGACGCCGCTTGGGGCAAAGGGACGGCAGCATCGGTTTTCGCCGCCTTTTTGGGCCATTCAATGAGCTGGTCCAGATCCATCCCTGAGGAACTCACGGCCAAGTCCAGGCGTGGAGAAGTAAAAGAAACGATCTTGCCCTTGAGCTCAAGACTGTTTCCAGGCGCCTTCATCGAAAGCGAAATGTTTTCGATCTGATCCGTCTTGACCAGCACGACCCCGTTGATAACGGGGCGGGCTTTCAGTCTCGGCGCTTTGGCAGTCAGCGATGAGACATCCAGTTTGGCCTGATACACCAGGCGATCCAGAGGCCCCTTGGCGTCGGCAGTCAACTGAACGGAGCCCCCCAGCTCGTAATCCTTCAGCATCGGAACCAGCTCCACCCACGGTTTCAGTTCAATGACATTGGAGCGGAGTTTGAAATCCATCGCAGGCGAGGTCAGCTGGGAGGTGCCGTGCTGATTGGTCAAATGCAGACTCGAGACCACTTCAGCATTGAAGAACTGGACTTTCAGCTGATCGAAGTTGAGTTCCTCTGTCGAAAGAAGGCCCGCAAGCTCTGATCTGAGCGCCGCACCCTTTTTCTTCTGGAATAGTTGGCCGTAATTAATTTCCGCGCCACTCAACTCCGCCGTCAACTCAAGCTTTGCGTTCTCGAAACGGCCCTCCCGCACCTGAGGACTGACCTTGCCGTCAAAGCGTACGGGACCCTGGACCCGGAGTTCCTTCCCGAGCTTCGTATCGAGATCGGCTTTCAGTTCAAAATTCATGGGCCGGCTCAGCGAAATATTGCGTGCAGTGAAATTCAAGCGATCAACCTGCGTTGTCAGATCTGTGCCCTGGTCCCGGTAAGAAAGCGAAGAATCCTTCAGTTCGACCGAAAGTCGTGCCTGGGCGACAAACCCCGGAAGCACCAACGAAGAAGAAGGAAAAGACGGGGTCTCCGTTTCCTTCGTTTTTGCGCTGTCTTGTTGAGCGGAACTCGCGGTCGCCTGCGCTTCTTCAGGATTCGTTTTGACCAGATTCATCACATTGAGCTTCCCGGCTTTTGAGCGGGTGACGAAAACCGCGGGCTTGTTCATTTTGAAAGTCAGCTCCGGAGAACCTCCGAAGAGCGAGGCAAAAGGCACATGAAAGTAAGCGTCTTTGACCAAAAATATATCCACACCTGTCGCATCTTTGAGCGTCACCCGTGCGACATTCACCCGGATCTGCCCCCAAAGCGATAATTTGAGCTGCCCCAGTTCCAGCTTGCCGTTCAGTTTGCTGTTCACCAGCTCCACCAGCTGCGGCCGGTACTTGTCGACATCAATGACAAAGGGCAGGACCGCGGCTGCGGTGATTGCCAGAAGGACGATACCCAAAACTACAAAGATCAGTTTTCTCATGAGAGTTTCTTCTTCAGAAGTTCCTGGGCGACGGAAGGATTCGCCTTCCCGCCCGATTGTTTCATCACCTGTCCAACCAGGAATCCCAATACTTTTTCCTTACCGGATCTGTATTCTGCCACCTGGTCCGGGAAGCCTGCAATGATCTTTTCAACGGCTGATTCCATGGCCCCGCTGTCGGAAACCTGTTTCAGCCCGAGCCTTTCCACAATTTCCTGAATTGCCTCACCCGTCGCAAAAGCCTCCGCCAAAGCCTGCTTGGCTCCGGTGCTGGAAACCAACGGTTCAGTCCCGGAAATCTCCGCGGCAGTCAGCTCCACCAGTGCAGCGATGTGCTGGGGCGTGATTCTGCTGCTCTCGATCTGCTGCCCGGCTTCGTTCACCAGCCGCAGAACCTCGCCCGTGATCCAGTTCGCTGCAGCTTTGGCGGCCCTGCCACCCAAAAGCTGAACAGTCCGGTCAAAAAAAGCGGCAAGTGCGCGGGAAGCCGTAATGGCTGCGGCTTCCTGGGGCTTCAAGCCATAATTTTTCTGAAAACGCTGCCTCATCTGCGCGGGCAACTCCGGCAAATGCTGCTGGATTTCTGAAAGCCAGTCGGCGGGGACTTGAATCGGAGGAAGATCCGGCTCGGGAAAATATCGATAATCCTGGGCCTCCTCTTTGGACCGCAGGGTTTGCGTCACGTTGCGGGCGGGATCATAGCTCCGGGTTTCCTGGACCACTTTGGCACCGGACTTCACTACCTCGATCTGCCGCCGGATTTCAAAGTCGATCGCCTTTTCGATGAAGCGGAAGGAATTGATGTTTTTGATTTCAGTTCGAGTTCCGAGCACGGGCGAACCGTGGGGGCGCACACTGACGTTGGCATCACACCGGAAGTTTCCCTCCTGCATATTGCCGTCGCAAATCCCGAGAAATATCACGATTTCATGCAAGGCCCGCAGATAAGCCACGGCTTCTTCAGCACTCTTCATCTCGGGTTCACTGACAATCTCGATCAGCGGAACTCCTGCGCGATTCAGGTTCACCAGCGAGTAGCCCGACAGGTGCACATTCTTGCCGGCATCCTCTTCCATGTGTATCCGGGTGATTCCTATCTCACGGCAACCGGTACTGGTGTTGATCAGAAGTCGGCCCTTTTCACAGATCGGGCGATCGAACTGGCTGATCTGATATCCTTTGGGAAGATCCGGATAAAAATAATTTTTGCGCGCAAAAACGCTTTCGGTCCGGACCGTGCATTCGGTGGCCAATCCCGCCATGACGGCATACTTCACCGCTTTCCTGTTCAGAACTGGCAGTGCCCCCGGCAGGCCTGCGCAAACGGGACAGGTATAAAGATTCGCATCGCTTTCACCGACCGAAAGTCCGGTGGCGGGTTTTGCGCGGCAAGGACAGAAGATCTTGGACGCGGTTGCGAGCTGTGCATGAACTTCCAGTCCGATGACGGCTTCGAATTCCATTCAGCTCCTTTCCTCTTTCAGCGACTGTTCCAGCTGGCGGGCGAGTCCGAAGAGCAAAGTTTCATTCGAGTGAGCAGCCATGAACTGCAGACCGATCGGAAGTCCTGCGGCGTCTTCGCCGCTCGGCAGACTGATTGCCGGGAATCCAGCGAGATTGGCGGGCACGGTGAAGATATCGTTGAGGTACATCTGCAAGGGATCGTCCGATCTCTCTCCCAGTTTATACGCGGTGGCCGGAGCCACAGGACTGGCAATTACATCGACTTCCGAGAAAGCCTGCGCAAAATCGCGCTGAATCAGTTTCCGTACCTGGGAAGCCCGGTGGTAATACGCATCCACATAGCCGCTGGACAGCGCGAAAGTACCGAGAATGATCCTGCGTTTCACCTCCGCCCCAAAACGCGCCCGCGTGGCGCGATAAAAGGCACCGAGCTCTCCGGCTTCCACTGCCGCCTGCGGCCTCACGCCGTAACGAACACCGTCGAAACGGGAGAGATTGCTCGAAGCTTCGCTGACCGCGAGCAGATAGTAGGTTGCGACTGCATAACGGGAATGGGCAAGGTGGAGTGGAACGAGCCGGGCTCCCTGACTTTCGAGCAACTGCAGCTTAAAATGAATGGCCGTCCTGATCTCCGAAGCGACGCCTTCAACAAAATACTCTGCGGGCACGCCGATGCGCAGACCGGCGATTGAAAAGGGGGCAGCCGGCGCAGTCACTTCCGAAAGCAGAGAAGTTGAATCCCTGCTGTCATGCCCCGCCAGTACATTGAACAGAACTTCCGTATCTTCGACATTGGCCGCGATCGGTCCCACCTGATCCAGGGAAGAGGCAAACGCCACCAGACCATATCGACTGATCCGTCCATAAGTGGGCTTGAGACCCACGACTCCGCAATAACTTGCAGGAAGGCGAACCGACCCGCCGGTATCAGAGCCCAGGGCGACTACGCAAAGGTTTGCTCGAACCGCAGCGGCGGCCCCGCCGCTCGAACCACCCGGCACGCGGTCCGGATGCGTCGGATGCAGGACCGGGCCAAAAGCCGAATTTTCATTCGACCCGCCCATCGCGAATTCGTCCATGTTCAACTTGCCTAAAGTGATTGCGCCCGCAGCCTCAACCCGTTCGACTGCCGTGGCAGAGTACGGCGGGATGTAGTTTTCAAGCACCTTCGAAGCGCAGGTCATGCGCACCCCGCTCAAGGCAAGATTGTCTTTGATGCCGACTGGAATTCCAAAAAGAGGCTGCCCGGATCTCGGAACTTTGCCTGCCTTCAGCAGAACCTCATCCGCCCGTATCGCTTGCCGCAAGGCCCGGTCAGCACAGACCGTGATGTAGGCATTCAGCGGACTTGCCTGAATCCTTGCCAAATATTCGGCCACGAGGGCGGATGGTTTCTTCTCGCCACGATCAAAGCTGTCATGAATTTCGCGGATGGATTGAATCATAAGATGGGTGGAACTTTAAAAGCGTCGTTGAGAACATCCGGTGCGGCAGCCAGCACCGCGGGCTTCCCTTCGGAATCCAGCAAGGAGGCTTTTTCTTCGTCTTCGCGCAGAACTCCTCCGGAGTTTCCGGGAGAACTATTCGCCAGTCCTTGAGGCTCAAGATTCAGTTCCTTGAGATTCACCTCTTGGAGCGTCTCCACATAACCTACGATCTGCGAAAGTTGCTTTGTGAACTCCTGCAGTTCTCCCGGGGTCAGCTCGAGTTTTGAAAGTTCCGCGAGATCCTTCGTCAGCTTTTCATTCACCTGCACCATTTACTCAAGGTATCCTTCCACATAACGATATAGAAATTTGCGACGTTGCCGTCCAGCAAACTCTACAGTCAGCTTGCGCTCAGGACCCGCCCCCTCGGAGAGAACCACTTTTCCCTCGCCGTATTCCGGATGATCCATCACGTTCCCGATCAGCGACTCCTCTGTGGCCTGAGTACTGCTCTTGCGTGCATGGGGAGGAATCACCGGACTCGTGGTGGCTCCGAAGCTGATGTTTCGCGCAGGCTCGGACGGGGACCGGTGGAAGCCGGTGCCAAAATCATCTGAGCGCTGAATCCGGAAGCTTTGCGCAAGATCGCGAGACTGCATGAGCTGCGCGGGAATTTCTTTCAAAAAACGCGAGGCCTCCTGATAACTCACATCTCCCCAGAACCGGCGCACGGCCACGTTCGAAAGATAAAGACGCTCACGGGCGCGGGTCATCCCGACGTAGCAAAGACGCCGCTCTTCTTCGATGTCCTCTTCATTGGTTTCTTCCCAATTCCGAATGGAGGGAAACAGCCCCTCTTCCAGACCACCGAGGAAAACCACCGGAAACTCCAGGCCCTTGGAGGAATGCAGAGTCATGAGCTTCACATTACTCACTTGCGGATTGAATTCGTCCGAGTCCGAAACCAGCGAGGACTGCTCGATAAACTGACTCAGAAGCAGGGGCTTGCGGGCGGGGCGCTCCTCCTCCGGTACATTATCGTAATTGGATTCCTCAAACTCCTGAAGAATGGTGTCGAACTCTTCCAAGTTCTCGACGCGGGCCATGGCTTCGTCCGTACCCTCCTGGCGCAATTCCCGGACGTAACCGGTCTCATCGAGAATGAGGTGGTAAAGTTCCGAAAGCAGCAGCTTGGGCTGTTCCGTACGCAGCCGTTCCATTAAAGCCACGAACTGTGCAAGTTTGCGGGCAGTTCCCGCATTCGTGATCGACGAATCCTGGGCGGCCCGGCAGAGCGCATCCCAGAAACTGGGCGGCACCACCGGAGTCACCGGCAGCGCCAGCTGCGCATCGGCAGCTTGGAGCTCCATGGATAGCAGAAATTCGTCGATCTTTTCGAGCGTAGTCTTCCCGATCCCGCGTGCCGGCGTATTGATCACCCGTTTCAGGCCAATTGAATCAGTGGGGTTCAGAATGACTTTGAAGTAAGCCAGGATATCTTTGATTTCCTTGCGGTCATAAAACCGCAAGCCGCCCACCACCTGATAGGGAATCTTTTCGCGTCGCAGCACATCCTCGAATTGCCGGCTCTGGGCATTGGTGCGGTAAAAGATCGCAAAATCCCCGTAAGCGCGGCTCTCATGCTCTGCCTGCCGCTTGAGTTCGGAAATGACGAACTCCGCTTCCTGCCGCTCATCCGCGACAAAGACATGCGTGATCGGCAGGCCGTCTTCGTTGTCGGTCCAGAGCGTCTTGTCTTTGCGCTGCGAATTGTTGCGGATGACCTGGGAAGCTGCGGTGATGATGGTCTTGGTTGAGCGGTAATTCTGCTCAAGCTTGACGACTTTCGCGCCGGGATAATCTTTCTCGAAATCCAGAATGTTGTGAATGTCCGCACCGCGCCAGCCATAGATCGACTGATCCTCATCACCCACGACACAGATATTCTGATGTCCGCCAAAGCGCCGATCCGCCAGCATGGCCAGCAGAAGATACTGGGCGCGATTTGTATCCTGATACTCATCCACGTGAATGAACCGGAAACGCTGCTGGTATTTTAACCGGATATCCTCGTGATCCCGCAGAATCCGGTAAGTCATGCAGATGATCTCGCCGAAATCGAGAGCATTATTCGCAAAAAGGTCCTTTTGATACTGTTCAAAAACACGCTTGGCCTGTCGGCCAAAAATATCGTGTTGCGCGACTTCCATCTCCGCCGGCTCAATCGCATTGCACTTGGCCCGGTTGATCGCGCCCTGAATGGCCTTGGGGTTGAAGGACTTATTGTCGATATTGAGCTTTTCCATCGCTCTTTTGACCAGGCTCAGCTGATCCGAATCATCGTAGATCACAAAGGGCTTGGTGAAAGGAGTCCGATCCATCTCCCGCCGGATCAGACGAACACAGACTGAATGAAAAGTACCGATCTCCGGATTGCCGAGTTTCCCGGAGTTTTCGAGCATCCGCTCGACCCGTTCCCGCATCTCGCCTGCCGCTTTATTCGTGAAAGTCACCGCCAGCACCTGGTAAGGCTGGGCTCCGCAGGCCTCAATCAGGTGGCAGATGCGCGAAACCAGCATTTTGGTTTTACCCGAGCCGGCTCCCGCAAGCACGATGAGCGGTCCGTCGATCGCATGCACCGCCTCACTCTGGCGCTCATTCAGGCCCTGCAGATACTTCACGGGGCCAGCGGTTCTTTCGAAATTTCTGGCCGGACCTCTCGGAGGTTTTTCCCCGGATCCATCGGGTGCGGACTCAAAGTCAATCATCGGTCGGACTTTCTGTTCTCCACGAGGGAACGCCGCGCCACTTCCCGATCATAGGCAAGCCGCACATTGTAAACGAAGAGAAGCCCCACCACCCGGTTGTCATCCGTCAAAACAGGAATGCACGGGGATTCGTCAAAAAGCCCGGCCGTATGCGATAATTTCTCCGATACGCGGATCGTGGGCGCGACGGCGGATCCCGCGCGGTACAGCAGATCCTTGGCTTCCAGGAATTTGATCAGCGGCGAATTATTTTTTTTGAGAGCCGCGATTTCCTGGGCATCCCAGGCGTCTTGGATCATGTCGATCGTCAGCAGGCCCTTATAAATCCCTCCCGAGGTGACCACGGGAAGGAAAGGATATTTGGAACGGATCAGACGACTGTGAATCTCAGAAACGGGTTCATGCTCGTGAACCGTTTCGAAATCAGAGACCATGGCATCCCGGACCAGGATGGATTCCAGAATGATACCGGAGCGGCCATCCACGAGCGTGACCCCGCGGCTCTCCAGAGTTTTTTCAACCAGTGCCGGCGTTTTCAGAAATTTAACAACGAAGCTGCTGAGAAGCGCCGAAAATCCGGCGATCGCCAACCCCTGCACACTTCCCGTCAATTCCCATACCACAATGGCCGCAGCCAGAGGTGTCCCCAGGACGCCCCCCCACATCGCAGCCGCCCCGGTGAGTCCTGCCGCTGCGGCAAAACCGGGGATATCATTCAAGACCCAGTGCCCCACTCCCGCACCCGCCGTGGATCCGATCACAAAAAGCGGCCAGAAGATTCCGATGGTTCCGAATCCGGCCAATACAAACCCAAGGCTGAGCGCTTGAGTCAGCAGGAGAATTGCGAACTCCGATGAGGGCAGCCGACCCCAGAGAATTTTCTCAACCAGAAGATTGGGCATCATGTGACCCGACTTGTAGATCATGGCGACAAAAAAGAGCAGTGCCCCTGCTGTGAGAGTTCGCATCCAGACCTGAACCCGGAACAGGTCCCGGAAATTTTCCTGAAGATATCGGATCAGGTAGGTCAACAGAGCTGCCATCAAGGAGCTCAGAAGAGCGACGACAAGAATTCCGATCGCCTCCCGCCACCCGAAATGAAAACTATTGAGGGCTCCTTCGAAATTCAAAAAACCGGAAGAGGAGAAAACCGTTGAAATCAACCGCACGCCGGCAAAAGCGGTCAGCGAAGCGACCACGGCCGGACGGAGAGGACCGCCGATTCCGAGTTCGATCGGAACCAGAATACCGGCAAAAGGAGCGCCAAAAGCTGCAGAAATTCCCGCCGCCAAAGCCACCGAAGCATCCGTCCTGCGCCGCTGCTCAAAACGCCCAGAGGCTTTCGCCCGCATCTGAATGGCAGTCGCGTGAGCGAATTCCACAGCAGCACCTTCCGGGCCCACCGTGCCGCCAAAGAAGGTCAGCAGAAAGGAGTTCAAGCCGCGGGCTACCCATCTCAAAGCCGAATCTGGGTTCGCACTGGAATGAATGTGAATGAAAATATCCGGCAGACCGTCAAAACCGCGGGATCCCCGCGTCCGATCCAGCACGAAACGCTGCATCAGCATGGCGATGCCCGTGGCGGCCAGCAAAAAAACGGGCGCACTCAGCAGCAAAGAATGGAAATGTGCTTCGATGAATACGCCCAGTTGGATCGGGATCGCTACGGCGGCAGCGGCTATCAGTCCTAAAAAAATGGGGCTTAACATCGTCTTCCTTGTCGCACTCCCTATTCGACCGTCACGCTTTTGGCCAGGTTACGGGGTTTGTCCACATCCGTGCCTTTCAGCACCGCGAGTTCGTAACTGAGCAGCTGCACCACCGCTGTCAGGAAGAACGGCATGAAAGCCTCATCCAGCTGCACATTCGGAAGCTCTATCCAATGATCACACATGGACTTCAGCTCGCTGTCACTCGCGCTCCCCACGCCAAGAATTCTCGCTCCGCGCGCTTTGACTTCTTGTAAATTGGAAACTGTTTTGTCACGCCAGGTATCTCCCGGCGCCAGGACGACCACGGTCATGTTCTCGTCAATCATGGCGATCGGGCCATGCTTCAATTCGCCTGCCGCATAACCTTCCGCGTGAACGTAAGCGATTTCCTTGAGCTTGAGCGCTCCTTCCAGCGCGATCGGGAAGGAGTAACCGCGGCCGATGAAAAAGAAACCCTTGGATAATTGCAAAGCCCGGGCGGTCTCACGAATGGAAGAAGCCATTTTGCCGCTGCGGTCACCGAGATAATCCGAGAGTACATGAGGAAGGCGGATCATATCATCAAAACGCCGGGTGATATCACCCGGTACCGCTGCCGCACGGGGCTTGAGCATCAAGGCGCCCGAAAAAAGCAGCATGGACAGAAGCTGGGTGGTGAAAGATTTCGTGGCCGCCACTCCAATTTCAGGCCCGGCACAGGTGTAAAAAGTCGCGCTCGCCTCCCGCGAAATCGAGCTACCCCGGACGTTGGTGATGGCAAGAGTGGGAATTTCGGATTTCTTGGATTTGCGCAGGACGGCCAGAGTATCAGCGGTTTCGCCCGACTGGGAAATTCCGACAAGGAGAGTCCCTTCGTTCATGACGGGATCACGGTAACGGTATTCGCTGGCCAGCTCCAGATTCACTGGAATCCGGGCCCAGCGTTCCAACCAATATTTGCCCAGGAGCGCTGCGTACCAGGAGGTACCGCAAGCAACGATCGTGATTTCCTTGGCCCGCTCGAGAAGTTCCACCCCCGGCTGCCGGGCAAGCGTGAACGGATCTGTTGTTGCACGATCCAGCAAACCGTTCAAAGTATCAATCAACGCCGTGGGCTGCTCGTAAATTTCCTTGAGCATGTAATGAGGGAATCCCTGTTTATCCAGCCGGTCCGCGGACCATTCGAGCTGGGTCGGATGGCGTTCAACCGGAGCTCCGGTTTCGAGATCATAAAAACGCATGCCCCGGTCATTACTGACGACGATATCCCCGTGTTCGAGATAAACGACCTCCCGCGCGAGCTCCAGCAACGGCTGGGGATCACTCGCCAGAATCGCGCCGCCTTTAGGATCCGCGGCTGCCACAAGCGGTGAACCATTACGCACACCGATGACGGTCCCCGGCTCTTTTTCGGACATGATGACCACACTGCACTGACCTTGGAGACGCTGGAAGCTCTTGCGAACCGCTTCAAAAAGGGAAGAACCACGATTCATTTCCTCCAGAACAAGAAAGCCCAGAAGCTCGCTGTCGGTCTCCGATTGGGGACGATGCCCGCGGGCAATCAGCTCTGCCTTGATTGTCTGATAATTCTCGATAATTCCGTTATGAACCAGCACCACATGCCCTGTTTGATGGGGGTGCGCATTCTGCGTGGTCGGCTTGCCGTGCGTGGCCCAACGCGTGTGACCGATCCCGCAGCAAACGTCTTCATAGCGGCCAGGGGAAGCGTCCAGAAGCCTTTCGACATTCTCCAGTTTGCCTTCGGATTTCTGGATATGAATCTTTGAACCCGTGGCAGAACCCTCGAAAAACGCCACACCCGCCGAATCGTAACCGCGGTATTCGAGACGCCTGAGACCTGAGATCAAAATTTTAAGGGCGGGGCGCTTGCCGACGTAACCTACGATTCCACACATCCTATTCGCCCTTGCTTTCTTTTGGAGTCGAAGGAGCGGGGCGAAAACGGGCGGCATAGCCGGTCTTGTTCACCTGTTTACTGCGGGCGATCGCAAGATCTCCCGATGGCACATCCCGGGTGATCGTGGAGCCAGAGGCAACGAAGGCACCTTTACCGATCCGCACCGGCGCGACGGCCTGGCAGTCACTTCCCATGAATACTTCATCTTCAATGATGGTCTTGTGCTTGCGCTGGCCATTGATCACCCGGCCATCATAATTGCAGGTCACAAATCCACAACCGATATTCACGTTGCGACCGACCTCGGCATCTCCGAGATAAGAAAGATGGGCCACACTGCTGCCGTCCCCAATGACGGCTTTCTTCAGTTCCACGAAATTTCCGATTTTGGCCCGCGAACCGACCTTTGAATCCGGTCTCAGATGAGCGTAAGGCCCGACCTGGGTCTGGGCACCAATCACGGAATCCTCGGCAACGGTTCCCGCCTTGATCTTCACGCCCTGGCCGACCTGGACGTTTTTGAGAACCACGTTCGGTCCCAGCTCTGAACCCGCGGCGATCTCCGTTGTACCCGTAAGGATCACCCCCGGATGCAGGACTACGCCTTCACTCAAAATTACACTTGAATCAATCCGAACCGTCCAGGGATCCACGAAGAGGACGCCTTTCATTGCCCAGCTGCGCAGAACCCGCTCATTGAGGATTCGCCCGGCAAGCGCCAGTTCCCACGGATCGTTCACACCGCGAAGATCCTCGTGATCGGCCCATTTCAAGACATTGATCTTCTTGCGCCTGGCGGCTGCCTGCGAAATCAAGTCCGTCAGGTAATATTCCGCCTGGGAATTTTTATTGGAAATTTTCCTGAGCCCCACCTGAAGAAACGCTGCATCAAAGAGATAAATTGAAAGGGCGACCTCGCGAATCGCCTTCTCTCTCATCGTCGCATCTTTCTCTTCCACGATCCGCATGACAGAGCCCTGCTTGCCCCGCCTCACCACCCGGCCATAACCGGTTGGATCGGGAAGATCGCAGGTCAGAAGCTTCAAGGCATCGCCTCTGCCCAGCGGAGAACTCATCTGCTCAATCAGTGAAGGACTGATCAACGGCAGGTCGCCAGGAAGAACCAGAACGGCAGCTTTCTCTTTCACCCGCTGTTCACCCCATTCGGAATCCATTGCGAAACGGGCAGCATGGCCCGTCCCTCGCTGTTCGGGCTGATGAACAAAAGTAATATCCATCAGGGAAAGAACCGGATCTTCCTGAACGAACTTCTCGACCGCTTCCCTTTGATGCCCGACAACAATAGCGACCGGAACCTGAGAAACGTCAACACCTTGCTTTGCGGCCCCTACGGCGCTCAAAACGTGATAAAGCAGGGGTTTTCCGCCGATTTCATGCAAAACCTTAGGCAGATTCGAACGCATGCGCTTGCCTTGGCCCGCCGCCAAAATCATGACACCGAATGAAGAATGCTTTTTTTTCATGTCTTATTCGGGTTACCGGATTTCGAGTTTTAACTCAAGCAATCCCGCGAAGGTGTCGACACGTAACTTAGAAGTTCTTCATCGAGTTTCTCGAGATATTCTGCAGTAACCCATTTAAAATTCTGCACCGCGGCAAAACAAGTTTTCGAGGTTCAGATTGTTTCGATTGATCTTCCTTAGAAAACCTTATAAAACCCTTTGTCAACGGGCAGGATGGCGCTACAATAAATAGTCAGAGTCTACAGTCATGTGGACCACGAGGGGGGAATCAGCCATGGATGCAAAGACACTCACCAGGTACAGGAAACTGCTGCTTGAAGAGAAACAGAGAATCCTCAACAATTCCAAAAACGCGTTGCAGAACGAGCTTTCGCTCTCGCCGGATGATCTTCCGGATGAGACGGATCTCGCCGCAAGCGAGGTGAATCAGAACCTCGTTTTCAAGCTGCGGGATCGGGAGCGGCAGCTCCTTGGAAAGATCGATGAAGCGCTTCATCGCATGGATGAAGGCGTTTTCGGTCTCTGCGAGGATTGCGAAGAACCCATCGAACCCCGACGTTTGGAAGCCCGGCCAGTTTCAACGCTCTGCATTGCGTGCAAAGAGCGCCAGGAACACAGAGAAAAGATTTTTGCTTAGAGCCGCGTAGGCTCAAACCAAGTGATGAATCGTTAAAAAGGGCAGGCGCCTATGTGGCGCTTGCCCTTTTTTGTTTGGCTTTTCCCTCAAAGCAGCACGAAAGCTCTCAGGCTTTGCCTTGTGCAGCAGTCATTTTTCCATCAGTAAGTTCCTGCACTCCCAGACATTTTTCAGACAAATTCCTAAAGCCTAATACTTGTCCCGCCGATTCGTAACATAGGAAGCAGTTCTAAAATCAGCATCATGAATACAGCCTGAGGAGGCAGTGAATGGTAACAAATTACGACGGCGAACAAGTGGAAATCCCAGAAACACTGCCAATGTTGCCGGTCCGCGATATTGTTGTTTTTCCGTATATGATCATCCCCTTGTTCGTTGGACGTGATTCTTCGATCAAAAGTGTCGAAGAAGCACTCTCGCGCTCCGATAGACTGATCCTCCTGTCCTCGCAAAAAGACATCAGTGACGAGCATCCCTCTCCTGAAGGTATCTATAAGACGGGAACCGTTGCGATGATTATGCGGATGCGCAAGCTTCCAGATGGCCGCATCAAGATCCTGACCCAGGGTCTGACCAAAGCCAAGATCAAGGAATTCACCCAGACTCAGTCTCACTTCGAAGTGAAGATTGAACGGATCGATGAACCGGTTGCGCCCATGAATCCCGAAGTGGAAGCCCTCATGCGCAATGTTCGTGATCAACTCGAAAAGGTTATTGCACTCGGGAGAGGTCTCTCCCCTGACATCATCATGGTCCTTGATGACATCACCGATCCGGGACGCATGGCAGATCTCGTGGCTTCAAACCTCGGTTTGAAAGTCTCCGATGCCCAGGGCATCCTTGAAACTCACGATGCGGCCGCACGTCTTCACAAGATCAGCGATATCCTGACCAAGGAAATCGAAGTTCTCTCCATCCAGGCCAAGATCCGCTCCCAGGCCAAAGATGAAATGACGAAGACTCAGAAAGAATATTATCTTCGCGAGCAGATCCGCGCCATCAAGAGTGAACTGGGCGACACGGACAACAAAGGCGAAGAGATGCAGGAGCTGAAAGATAAAGTCGCTGCCTGCAAAATGCCCCAGGATGTCGAGCAGGAATGCCTCAAGCAGCTTGGGCGTCTGGAACGGATGCACCCGGATTCTTCCGAATCCTCCATGCTCCGCACCTACGTGGACTGGTTGATTGAGACCCCCTGGAGCAAACACACGGTTGACCAGCTTGATCTGGCTCGCGCCAAGCAGATTCTCGACGAAGATCATTACAACCTTCAGAAGATCAAAGAACGTATCTTGGAATATCTTGCCGTGCGCAAGCTGAAAGACAAGATGAAGGGTCCGATCCTCTGCTTTTCCGGCCCCCCCGGTGTTGGCAAAACTTCGCTCGGCCGCTCCATCGCGCGCGCCCTAGGACGTGAATTCGTCCGGATTTCGCTCGGTGGCGTGAAGGACGAGGCGGAAATCCGTGGTCACCGCCGCACTTATGTCGGCGCTCTCCCCGGCCGTATTATCCAGGGACTGAAGCAGGCCGGAACCAATAACCCGGTCTTCGTACTGGACGAAATTGACAAGCTCGGAAGTGACTTCCGCGGTGATCCCTCGGCTGCTCTTCTCGAAGTGCTCGACCCGGAACAGAACTTCTCATTCCGCGACCATTATATGAACGTGCCATTTGATCTGACCAACGTCATGTTCATCACAACCTGCAACATGCTCGAAACCATTCCCTCGGCCCTTCGCGACCGCATGGAAGTGATTCAGCTGGCCGGGTATACGGAAGAAGAGAAACAGTTCATCGCCCGCAAGTATCTGGTTCCAAAACAGATCACGGAAAACGGACTGAAAGACCAGAACATTGACATCACCAACGAGGCGATTGACAGCATTGTGTCCCAGTACACCCGGGAAGCCGGACTGCGAAATCTCGAGCGCAATGTGGCCAGCGTCTGCCGCAAAACCGCCCGCCTGGTTGCCGAAGGGAAAACTGAAAAAACCGTCGTGGACGAACAGATGGTTTACAAGTTCCTCGGTCCTGCGATCTTCACTCGCGAAGAAGAACAGGAAAAAGATGAGATCGGTATCGCAACCGGCCTGGCCTGGACCTCCGTCGGAGGCGAAATCCTCTACGTTGAAACGACAACAATGAAGGGCAAAGGCAGCATGGTACTCACCGGTCATCTCGGTGACGTCATGAAGGAATCCGGAATTGCCGCGCTGGGTTTGATCCGCTCCCGGGCAAAGGATTTCGGGATCGACGATGATATCTTCGCCGAAACCGACATTCACATCCACTTCCCGCAAGGGGGAGTTCCGAAGGACGGTCCGTCAGCCGGAATCACCATGGCCTCGGCCATCATTTCCAAGCTGACCGGCATACCGATCCGCAAGGACGTTGCGATGACGGGCGAAATCACCCTCACCGGTCGGGTACTCCCGATCGGCGGGTTGAAAGAAAAAGCGCTCGCGGCCATGAGGCATGGCATAAAGACGATCGTAATACCGGAAAAGAACAAGAAAGACCTCGAAGATATTCCAGAAGAATATCGTGCGAAGCTGACCTTCGTGCCGGTCAAGACGATTGATGATGTACTCAACGTTGTTCTCACGCAGAAGATTACGCCTTTAAAAAAGGCGCAAGGCCCTGCAGGTGCGACGAGCGGAAAGTCACATCGCCGGCGGACGTCAGACATAGACAAGGCTGCGTGATGTGACCTCGATCGAACTGTTGATTTGTATCCTGCTGGTAGGCGTTTCAGGATACATGTCCTCGTCGGAAATCGCGCTCTTCAGTCTCTCCCGGTTTCAGATCCGCGCGATTCGTGATCGGGCCAAGAGCACCCATAAAAAGATCCGCAAACTACTCGCTGATCCCGGTGGCCTGCTGATCACGATTCTTCTGGCCAACGAGCTGGTCAATATCTCGCTTTCCGCACTCTTGACCGAGGTCGTTTCCCGTTCCCGAAAGCTTTACTGGACTATCCCCACTCCCCTGCCAGATTGGGCGCTGGACATGTTTTTGGGTACGGTGGTCACCGCCCCGATTCTGCTTTTCCTTTGCGAAGTCACCCCGAAAGTCATCGGTGCCCGTGCCAATCAGCTGATTGCGTCTTTCAGCGCGCGGCCCATGAATATTATCTATGATCTATTCAAACCGATCCGGATCCTGATCAAGGGCTTCCTGGCGCTGCTGACGCCAGCGGGCCCCCAGTCGGTGCAAGCGGCCCATGACCTGGAAACCGGTCGCGGCGCCATCCTGAAGGAATCGGAATTCCTGATGATGGTGGAAGAAGGCCATAAGGAAGGCGCCATTCAGGAAACCGAACTGGGACTGATCCGGAATGTTTTCAATCTGGATGACACCCGGGTATCCGAAGTTTTCACACCCCTCGCGCAAGTACGGACATTGAGTGCCCAGACCAGTCTCAAAGCGGCGCTCGCGGGTATTCGCGGGGTGCAGTACTCCCGCATACCGGTCGTCAGCGCTGACCGGAAGCAGGTCATCGGGATCGTTTACTCCAAAGATCTCCTCCGCGCGAAACTCGAACCCGAAAAACTTCTGAACTCTGTTTCCCAGATCATGCGCAAGCCGCAGTTCATCTCACCGGAGGCCCGGCTGAATCTGGTCTTCCGCAAATTCAAACAACAGAAGACGCATCTGGCCGTTGTTCAAAACGAATTCGGCATCTCCCTGGGGATCATCACCATGTCGGATATTTTCGATGTGCTCTTTGAGGATCTCTTTGAAGAAAGCGACAATACGGAAGCAGCTCTGGCTGAAGAAATCACGTTGGGTGGCGCCTGATGCTTTCCTCCTGGATTCTTTTCGCCGTCGTCCCGCCGCTGCTGCTGATTGAAGGCTTCTTCTCCGGTTCAGAGATCGCGCTGCTTGCCGCCGACAAGCTTACTTTGAAAAAGAATGCCCGGCACGGAAGCAAAGGCGCTAAGCTGGCCCTGGAACTCGCCACACATCCGGAGCGTGTGCTTTCCACCACTCTGGTCATGACCAGCTTCTGCGTCGTTGGAATCACAGCCGTGATTTCGCTTTTCTGCCTCGAGCGCTATCGTTATGCCAACCTGATTGCCGTGGCAATCACCTCCCCGATGGTGCTTTTCCTGGGCGAGCTCCTGCCCAAAACCCTTTATCAGCGCCGGGCAACGGCGATTGCGCCCTGGATCGCATATCCGATTTACTGGACCTACATGATCTTCTACCCGATCACCCGTCTCCTTTCCTCTTACACGGCCAAGCTGGCCCGGTTCATGGGTCCTATCGAAGAGATGCTGGCTGGCAAACGCCGGACCACCCGCGATGAACTGCGCTCACTTCTGAGCTACAGCCGCAAGGAAAGTGAAATCAAACCGGTCGAAAAATCCATGATCAAGCGGATTTTTGATTTCAAGGACTCCGAGGCCAAGCATGCGCTGATTCCTCTGGTACGGGTCGAAGGAATTGAAGAAACCGGCACTGTGAAAGAAGCGCTTGAACGTTTTGAAGAACATCGTCACTCGCGCATGCCGGTGTTTTCGGAGCGCATTGACAATATTGTGGGCGTGATTGAAACGAACGACTTGATGACCGCCACGGACGTACAGCAACCGATCCGAAATTATATGAGTTCGGCGCATTACGTAGCGGAGACCCAGTCACTCGAAGATCTCCTGCTCGAGATGCACGAGGAAGATACCGAAATGGTCGTGGTTGTCGATGAACACGGCGGTGCCGTCGGCATCCTCACCTTCGAAGACATCGTGGAAGAAATCGTGGGCGAAATTCGCGATGAGGATGATATTGAAACCGTGCACTACCGGGAACTCGGCCCCCGCAGCTGGCTGATCCAGGCCCGGATGGAAATCCAGCAGATCAATGAAATTTTGAAGCTCGAAATGCCTGAAGGCGATTACGAAACTTTGAGCGGCTTTCTCCTGCAGCAGTTTGGCCGGATTCCGGAACAGGCCGATGAACTCTATTTTTCAACACCGGCCGGCCCCTTGCGCTTCACGATCCGTCGCGCGACGGAGCGCCATATCGAAACGGTGCTTGTTGAATTGATGGAAGTTCTCAAACAGAAACAGACCTGAAGCCCGTCCCCGCTGCCAAAACTTTGACTGCATATTTTTCTCTTCAATTACCCAGGTCAGGGGCTACAATTCAATCATCACCCACGCACAAAGGCGCGGGGCACATGGATGGAACGAGGCAAAAGATGGCCAAAACCGTACTGATAGTCGATGATATCGAATTTGTGCGCAAAACCTTGAGCGACATTCTCACGGCAGCCCGCTATACGGTGGTCGGTGAAGCTGCCGATGGCCAAGAGGCGATCGAGATGTATCATCGGCTCAGGCCCAATATCGTGACGATGGATGTGGTCATGCCCAAAATGAGCGGCATTGAAGCCATCCGCAAGATCATTCAACAGGACAAAGATGCGCGCGTGGTGATTATTTCAGCGATGGGGCAGGAGAACCTCGTGATGGACGCGATCACGGTGGGAGCCAAGGATTATATTCTCAAGCCTTTCAGCGCGGCCGATGTTCTCAAGACGATCGAACACGCTCTTGCGGACGAAAGCCATCACAGTAAATCACCTTATCGGGATCAGAAGGCGATTTGAGCAACCCTTTACAGGAGGTAGCAGTATGAACCTCGGACAAGATGCCATTTCACAGCTCATCAGTGCGCTGCCGCGGAATTTTGATTTTTACGACTTGGGAAATGTCGAACTCTCCCCCACCCCCGAAACGGGTGGAACCGAGACCGCTGAAACGCCTGAATTTTCCAAACTTCTGGAAGATCACCATGCGATCGCTTTCAGTTTTCGCGGTGAGCTGAAAGCCCTGATGGTGGTAACTTTCGACAAAGGTTTGGATCTTTCGACGTATTCGGAGCTGGGCAATATCCTGGCGAGCCGTCTGGCGATGCGCCTTTACGACGACTCGGGAGTGGATGTCCTGCTCTCCCCCCCTCAGACTTTATCGGCGACACAGATTGAAATACTGCCCCGTCTGGGCTCATTGATAGCGCAAAGGACTTATCGGCATTTTGATCGCGGTCAGATCGTCACGATCAATACTTTCCTGCTGGCCAATGCGGCCAGCACCGAGGAACATGGGAATGCTTAGACTGATCGGCTTTTTTATAAAACTTTGTTTGTTTTCGGCGTTCGTACTTTTTCTGGGGAATGTGATTCATTATCGCGGCCGGACGCTCTCGGACCAGGTCCGCACCAGCATGGCTCAGGTGGAGCGACAGGTGGAACGGGTGGACCCCGCAACCCTGAACTCCGTTCGACAATGGTCCAAGAAACTTGATTTTGACTCGGAACCGGCCAAGAAGTCGGCCAAGACTGGAAAAATCAGAACGGCTTCTGGCGCTCAGAAAGAAGAACCTGACAGGATTCCGCTTTCCGAACGCCAGAAGCTCCGAGCTTTGATTCGCGAGCTCAACGGCTCGCGCTGATTCACTTCAATTACTGACTTGCACGACCTGCTCGAGTCGCATGTCCGCTTTGTGACGTATTGGATTCAGAGGCCAAATTTTTTGCTCTCAGTCCTTCTTTGCAGTTCACGCCAGCCGCTGCGGTTTCAAAGGTTTCCCGCATCGTCTGCTGACCCACTTTCTCTGCACCAAGAACCGGGGGGGCAAAAGAAATACCTAAAACCAATACCAACAATAACCGCTTCTTCATATTCAACTCCTCGCATCAGCTCAACTCAACATCTGCACTATGTTCAACCCCTGTTACATCCGTCAGGAGCCACAGCACTCTCGCAGGGAGATAGTGCAACAGAAATGCCACACTGCGCCAAAGTTGACACTGACACTAAGTATCTAATATGATTACGATTTATATATTACACTCCAAGACCCAAAAATGTCATCCCACTACTAAGTGAACAACACCTGTCAAGACACTAGACAGCCTCAAGTGTGAAACTCTCTCAGATTGAGCTAATTCTCTCGCCTTAGCTCTCTCTGACAATGCGGACCTTCTTGAGCACGATCTCAGTCTTGGGGCGATCATTGGCTCCGGTTTGTGCCTTGCCGATGGCCGCAAGCACATCCTGGCCTTTGACCAGGGTTCCAAAGACGGAATGCTTGTTGTCGAGCCAGGGGGTCGGCACGAGAGTAATGAAGAACTGGCTGCCATTGGTTCCAGGACCCGCATTGGCCATGGACAAAATGCCTGCGCTGGTATGCTTGAGCGAAGGGTGAAATTCATCTTTAAAGCGGTACCCCGGGCCTCCGGTGCCCATGCCGAGGCGATCCCCACCCTGGATCATGAAATCCTTGATGATGCGGTGGAAGACGGTTCCATCGTAAAACGGTTCATTCGATTTTTTGCCGGTTTTGGGGTCGGTATATTCCTTTTCGCCGGTGGCTAGGCCCACGAAGTTCTTCACGGTCTCGGGGGTTTTCTCCTCTTCGAGACGGCAGATCATGTCTCCCATGGAGGTTTCTAAAACGGCATACAGGCCTTTACCCAGACCTAAGTTCTCTTCTTGTATCGGACTCATGAACCACTCCTGTTTTGATGTTTTAAAAGCAAGCTCAACATAGCGGCATTTTCTGAAAAACGCATCAACTTCAATGCCTCCTCGGCGGATACCCAGCGGTAGGCGATGTGCTCATGGGGATCGAGCCGGACTTTTCCTTCCTGCGGCGCTTCCAAACCAAAACCATGCTCGCGGAATCGATGACCGCGGCTTTCGAAAGTGAAACTCGATTTCAATGACTCGACCGGATGCTCAAATTCGAAGCCGGTTTCCTCCTTTGCTTCCCGGAGGGCGGCGGTGGGAACTGCTTCGCCGTCTTCGACGGAGCCGGTCACAGGTTGCCAGAAGCCACCGCGTTCGGGTTTCATGAGCAGAACAAGATACTCCCAGGGCCTCTGGCCGTCGCCTCGCCGGTAGATCCATACCTGGACTTTCTGCCGTTCAGCCATTTACGCGAGCCCCAGAAAGCGACGGGCCAGCAGAATTCCACTGAAGGCCGCAATTCCACCGATCCAAGGACTGCCGATGAAATAAAGGGCGGAACTGAGCCAGGCCCCCTCTTCGGCCAGGCGGACGGATTCCAGGCAGTAGCTCGAAAATGTCGTAAATCCCCCGAGAAAACCGACGAGAAGTCCAACTTTGAGTTCAGGCGTCAGGAGCCCCCGCTCCAGGCCCAGAACGTAGACAATGCCGACGAGAAAAGATCCGACGAAATTCACGGCCAAGGTTGCAAACGGGAAGGAGTGCGAAACCCATTTCTCGACTCCCAAACCGACGCCGTACCGGGCAAAAACACCGCAGATCCCGAAGAGTCCTATATAAAAGAAGGTCATTGAGAACTTATAAGCGCTCGGCCGTGATTATTAAAGCCCCCATTGTAAAGCCGAGAAAGGACTTGGTAAGCCCCTGAAAGTGAAGTATGAAATTGGACAAGGTGCCGATGTAGCTCAGTTGGTAGAGCAACGCTTTCGTAAAGCGTAGGTCAGCGGTTCGAATCCGCTCATCGGCTCCATTTTCTAAAATAAAATCAATAAAATACGAAAATCAGAAAAACCTCGAGGGGAACGTGTGCCCGTAAATCCACGGTAAATCCAAAGTTTTACTTCGGCCGGGCGTCGCAGCTATGCGGCATCGCATAGGTGGCAGAACACTTTCTGGTTATGTTTGATCCTGAGCAGTTTTCGAACCATCAAATGAATCTAGAACCTGCCACGCCAGCACATATCGCGAATAATTGTCTATGACAGCTTGGGTGAAGCCTTAAATCTCGTTGGGTCGTTTGGCTCGGATCCCAATGCGTGCATATTCTTTGCGTTTCTTCTTTCGAGGCCTCAGCCCCCCGTACAAGCTGATGTACTTCATCCAGGTGGAATAAGTACAAAGAGAAGTCCTTTGCGTTTTACAGAGTAGTGTAATGAGCGAATTGGAAAATGAGCGTATTCTTCCGAAGTAACGAAATCGCCCATGAGCTGAATTTCCCTGAACGTCAGCTGATTCAAACTTGCTTTCGGGCACATCTTCGTATTTGGTAATCCGCACCCCGTTTTTCCCGCTTCCATCGCTTGAATCTCGACAGAGAAAGATCGAGCGTTTCTAGACAGACATTTCTCCGTGCGGAATCCATCGCCGTTGAGATGGATTCTACAATCTTGTCCGAGTACCGTCTTCAGAATGTCGGTTTCCTCTCTGGCTCCGTTGATTGCAGAAGTGAGCACTTCCAGAATCGGGTCGTCCGTTTTGCGGATGCGGGAAAATGTCTAAGGGGGCGCCAAAACGCATTGAATTGTTGACTTGAGTGGCTGCGCGGATTACTTTCTAAAAGTGAAGCGGGGCGGGTCGTGAAGATTCTATTTTCTATTTTAGCGTTTTCTTTTTCAATTCAGGTCCATGCGGCTGGTGATTCCAAGAAGTACGCATTGACTCTTTACGCGGAACAGCTCAACGGGGATGCTCCCCGGACGCTAAAGGCTGCAACCGAGTTTTTGCACGCGGAAGGATACCAGTCCACAATCCTGTCCGACGCCTCAGTGGGGCTTCCTTCGCCGGCTTTGCCCCCCACCCCCAACAATTTTGAAAAAGCGACAGCCGACCTTGTTGTGAACGTTAAGAAGGGTGACCAGGTTCTGCTCAATATTATGACCCACGGGAGTCAGACTGACTCAGGAGGCAACTCGCACAGTCTTCACCTGAAAGGCGGGGATATATCTCTTGAAAGGATGCGGCTATTGACCCGGGAGCTTGAGGCCAAAGGGGCGACGGTTGCGGTGATCGACCAGTCCTGCTACTCGGGCGCCAGTATTTCGCTATCCTCCGAGGGAACTTGTGTTGTGTCTGCGGCTTCGGATCAGGAACCGGCGTGGGCCACCTTTTCGTCAGATTTTTGGTCGGAAGTGAAGGCGGGCAGAACAGTCGAAGAGACTTTTCTCCCGACGCGTGCGAAGCATCAGTGGTATGCCTCCCCTATGATCTCCACGCCCGAAGGAGTGAACACTTCGAGGGCCTTTAGATTCTTTGTCGGGTTCATGGCCAAAGGGGAATCGAAGAATGTGTATCACTTCGTCGGGCAGGAGGCCATTGATTGTTCCCAAGGGGGCCCCGAAGCGATCTCGATTCCTGTCACGGAATTAGCAGGCCATGTTGCGGACGTTGCGACTCATGTCCTCGAGAAAGAGGAAGTGAGGCAGCTCGACCAGGCGATCAAGGAGTACGGTCGTTGGAGCGTTAGACAGAAGAAGAAGGATGTTTCACGGGATGTCATCAATGCCCTTGCCACGCAGACGATCGCAGTCGAAGAGCAGGAGATCGATTTGCTCAATCTTGCTCTCGGTAATTTTGAGCGAACGCTGGGGGACGCTGAACGCGTTCTCGCCACGCCCGGTATTCAAGCTGAGACGGCTGTTTATTGGGAAGCTGAGAAGAAGAGAGCAGAGCTCTTGATCGCAAAGCGGGATGAGTTGATCCAGTCGAACCCAGATTTTGCAGCCGTTGTCGCCTCAGATTTCAATAGTTCAAATCACGAATTTGCGCAGATGCACAATTCCTTCGCAAAGCTTCCGATCGCGGCTAAGGAACGCCCTGTCTATACTATGCTCTACGATTCATACTCCAAGATGAACCTTTCGAAAGACGGTCCCTGCCGACGGTTCAAGTTCTGAACAACTGCGGGTAATCAGGTACATGGGCGGCTCGCAGGAAAAATGGTTCCGCTACTCAGACTGTCTAAATTAGAGATATTCCAAATTCGGCTTGTCTGGCTTTCCTATACCGAACGCGTTCACTCTCCTCGTCATCGTAAACAGTTTGACCACTGAAAGGGGACTTTGCGCAAGCAGGGTTTATTCCTTCTGCTTTACCGCATACAAAAAGCGCCCTTGAGCACCGTCAGATCGCGATTATTAACGGTGAGCTTGCTCACCTGCTCCTTTAGGCGAGCAATCTTCCACGTCTTTTAAGGTTTCAATTTGAAACCTTAAACCTCTCTCCGTCCTTGGCATCTCAAGTTTACGACAGTCCTGAGGTTTCAAATTGAAACCTCAAAACTACCCCCATCTAAAGTCGCAAATCGCGACCTTAAACGTCGGATCGCCCTCGCCGTAAATCCACGGTAAATCCAAACGTCGAGCACAACGTCGCACAACGGCAGTTCTCGGTAAACAAGAAAACGTCTGTATAGTACTGTTTTAATTAATCTATTTTGTTCATTCCAGTTCACTGCTGTTTCTGAGAAAACCCCGGAAATGACATTCGTAAAGCGTAGGTCAGCGGTTCGAATCCGCTCATCGGCTCCATTACATACGCCTCCAAGGGGAGAGGTGTGATGCGAACCACCCGGTAGCGCTACTCGCCTGAGTGCGTAAAGACCTGCGCATCAGCGAATCCCAGCCTTCCAACCAACGGCAGTTTGAGTGCGGGGCGAAGAATATCAACCCCAAAAGACAACCCCAGGAGATTTATCTCGACCCCTTCGGCCAGACCCAAAGTCAGACCGAAAGCGCCGAAAATCGAAAGTTGAAATCCGGTGCCCGACTCTGAAGCGCCGATCAGATCCCCTTTCCCAATCCAGTCTTTGCCGATCGCATGCGGTGGAAGTTCCACCTTCAGCTCCGAAACTTGTCGGCTGATGTGTGAAACGAAAGTGTTGCTGTTTGGGCCAGGCCACGCCCGATATTCATGGGGATATGGATACGAGAGGGCAGCTTCGTGAATTTTGGGAATAGCCCGCTCGGCTGCGGCACCCCGCAAATCAAGGAGAAGTTCGGGCTCGTTGCCGAACCAACGTCGATCCGGCTGGTCCTCCTGAACCGAGACAACGCTCAAGCCTTGTTTCCGGCGAAACCCAATCACCTGATAAACCTTGTACGCACGTGAGTTCTTGTCCTTCAGGGCAATCCAAGAGTGGACCGCGAAATAGCGACGCCAGCGTACCGTCCTCGCGGCGTAGATCTGAATGATGGCGCGAGGCTCGACTTCGGGACTTGGCGCAATCGCCATACTGCTTTTGTCCGCCGTTCGCCAGTCCTGATGGGCACAGCCCGCAGCCAAGGCCACAAACACCGCCAGCGGAACAATCGAAAGCGAACTGCCAAGCTCGATATTTAACAACTAAACACCAGAGGCGGTCTTTTCCTGTAGCGCCGGGTCTCTTGATTCCGAGAGCTGCTCGGCGGATTCAAGAGCAAGTACTTTTAATAGAATTTTTCTCAGCCGATACCGGTCAGCAACCTTCACTGTTAACAATAGCTCTCCATACCGAAGCTGTTCCCCTGGCTTTGGAATGTGGCCCAAATGATCGATAATCATGCCGCCCAAAGTATCAAAAGACGGAGCCTCAGGCCTTTGAGTGCCTGATCCGTCTTGGCCTTCCTCGTGGTCCGGATCAGAGACCGGAAAAAATGTGCCAAATTCAGTCGCGAAATCCGTAAAATTCATTCGGGCGTCCACTAGAAATGTTCCGGGCTCATCCATGACCTGAAGCATATCTTCTTCCTGCTCATCATACTCATCGCGGATCTCCCCAACGATCTCCTCGATCAGATCTTCAAAGGTGATCAGTCCAGCCGTTCCACCATGCTCATCCAGCACAATTGCCATTTGTCGCTTACGGGTCTTCATTTCAGGAAGAAGCTCAGCCACCGGCTTGCCTTCAGCGACAAACCAAGGTTCGCGCAAGACCTCGCTGACCGGAAAATTCAAATTTCCGTGCTCCTTTGTCCGTCGAAGCAGTTCTTTCGCGTGGATAATTCCGACGATTTGATCAATTCCTTGATCAAATACTGGAAGCCTCGAATGACCTTTATCGAGCATAAGCTGAACGGCAATAGTTGCCTCGGCTGTTCGCGGCACCCCAACAATGTCAGTCCGAGGGATCATGATCTCGCGGACAACGGTGCTTCCGAACTGAAATACGTTTGACAACAACCGATGCTGTTCTTTCTCTAATGCTCCCTCTTTTTCGCCAACTCCGATCAAAAAGGTAAGCTCCTCCTCCGTGATCGAAGGCTTTAGCCGATCGCTATCGGCTCGCAACAGTCGCAGCGTGAACTCGGCAAATTTCGACAACAGATAGATCAGAGGATACAAAATGACATGCACGAATCGAACGAAGTGAATCGCCGGAAGTACGAGCTGATCCGAATAACTTCTTGCTACGACCTTGGGGATGATTTCGGAAAAAATCAGGATTGATATCGTCATCGTAGCGGTAGCGATCAAGACACCACCACTCGGAAAAACACGTAAAATCAAGTCGGTTGCAATCACCGAACCACCAATGTTCACCAGGTTATTGCCGACGAGGATCGTTGTGAGAACGCGCGTGGGCGACCGGAGCCAGAACCGCATGGCCTTCGCACGCACGCCTAGGCGCTCAACCAAGTGTTTAGCCTTGAGTTCACTGAAGGAAGTGATCGCCGTCTCAGAAGCAGAAAAAGCTGCCGACAAAATGAGGCAAGTTAAGATAATGCCGAATTCTAGCGATGCAAAACTACCAGGGTCTGGGTCCAATCAGTTATCTCCAAGAGTATAAACACTTACCGAACCCACTCATAAAAAGCAAGTCAAGGAAGCTGTCTGCTGAGTGGGTCTTGCTTGCCAGCTCAAGCAAGGGGTGGCCACGTCCGTACGCTCTAGCTGTTTTATTTACGAGCACGGCTATCCAAGAGGTGCAGCAGGCGGGCTAGACACTGGACCCGATTGGGAAGATTTTTGTGCAAAATCAAAGTCAGCCGTGGAATGCCCCCGGGTCCCTGACCTTCGAAGTAGCGAGCAATTTCGGGTAAACGTTTGGCATGGTGACCTAATTCGGGCATGGGTTTGCTCTTAAGCTGCTGTTTGAAGAAAACGCTTGCAGGTGCAAAGTTCTTAGAAGAAAACTCCTGCTTCCGATTCAGCGATGTATCCAGGCAATCGGCTAATTTTTCAATGAACCGGAGGCTCTGCTGTTTTTCCGTCGGGAATTTTTTTAAATATGAATTCACAACGGCCGTGTCAGTTTCATTGAGGTGATCAACGATATGTCTAAGCTCATCCCATTCCGTCGGAGCACTCTTGCCAGGAATGCTTTTGAGTGTTTCTGGAGTGGCTCCGTAATATTTGGACAGGAGTTTTCCAAACCGCTCATTTTTGGGAATATGGTGTTCAGCCAGGAATTGCTCCGTCCGGTTAACTTTGGCCTGATCATGAAGCTCTAAAAAGGCGCTGACTTCGTCGTCACTGATTGAGGTGTATTCCCCGGGGTAGCGCTGTTTAAGTTCGTGAAGTGCTGCAACTCCGATTATTTTCACGTTGCGAATATGCTTGTGCATGAGGGCAATAAAATGGGCCTCGGAGGTTCCTTTGAGCGGGGCCGGGTCGAGTGCATTGGCGTTAATTGAAGAAAGCGGAGTTCGTACGATGGAACTCGGCAGAGCAGTCAGAACTGCAGCGACCGCGAAAGCGAGCGTTGATTTCCGAAAAAGGGAGCGTTTCACATAATCTTATCGGAACGATCGATGAACTTCCTGAGTCAAGTGTTTTGATTGAAAATGGTTCCGCCGCTTTCCAATCATAAGGGATTTTGTTAACTTGATTGCACTTTCATGACACATCAAATCACGGTACTCACCCGAGTTTGGGCCTAAAGGAGCCGTATTTCCGCAATATGAAACTTTCCTATTTTGACAATTCATTGGAAACCTGGAGCGTGGCTTTGGCCGGCTTCATCTTGATCTTTTCTGCTTTATTGATTGTTCGAAAATTTTCTTTAAAGAGATTCACACTTTTTTCAAAAAGTACCGTGACGCTGGCGGATGATTTAATTTACAAACTCGTGTCCGTCACTAAAACCTATTTTCTCGCTGCCAGCGCGATTTACGTCATGTCCTTTACCCTCGCCCTCTCACCCGCGACGCGCGTGGTCCTAAGCAAGTCCTTTCTTCTGATTTGCCTGATGCAAGCGAGTTCCTGGGGCAGTCTCGCCATTGCATTTTGGATTGAAAACTATTTAAAAAAACGCTCCCTCTCGGACACGGCCACTGCCACGAGTATCGGTTTAATCAGCTTCTCAACCAAATTTGCACTCTACTCGATTCTGGTCCTTTTGGCGGTCCACAACCTTGGATTTAACGTCACTACGCTGATTGCTGGCCTGGGCGTCGGCGGTATCGCTGTCGCGCTGGCCGTTCAAAACATTCTCGGCGACCTTTTTGCGTCGCTGACCATCGTGCTCGATAAACCCTTTGTCGTGGGGGATTTTATCGTGGTCGGTGACTTCATGGGCACGCTGGAACACATCGGCCTGAAGACCACCCGTATCCGCAGCCTTTCAGGCGAGCAGCTCATTTTCTCCAATAGCGATCTGCTGCAAAGCCGCGTTCGTAATTTCAAAAGAATGTCAGAGCGTCGCGTTTCATTCAGTCTGGGGGTCATCTATCAGACCTCATCCGAACAGCTTTCGCGGATTCCAACCCTGATCAAAGAGATTGTCTCCGCCGTTCCCAATACGCGCTTTGAACGCTGCCACTTTCTGAAGTTCGGTACATCATCGCTGGATGTGGAAACCGTCTACTGGGTTTTGAATCCCGATTACGGGGTCTACGCCGATATTGCGCAGCAAGTGAATCTTGAAATATTTCGGCGGTTCGGTGCCGAAGGCATCCAGTTTGCTTATCCCACGCAAACGCTGTTTATTCAGAAGAATGCCGAGAGCCAGGACAGAACTTCAGCCGACCAGTAACAGACAACCCCGACTAACGGATCACTTCAAAATGTCTTCGAAGCTGATGTCTTGACCTGCCAGCACGAAGGCCGCCGTTGGAAACCCCTCGGAGCGCGATAATAGCCCGGCATAATAATCACGATAGGACTCAATCGTTTCCTCCGCGGCCGGAGGCTTGATGCCCAGGAAAATCATATCTGCCGCTGCTGATCTCTCTGCGATCATTTTCAACGGATCTTCATCTGGTTCGGCAAGAATGACATCAAGTTTGGCTGACACTCTTCCCTCGGTGAGAAGGGCTTTGAGGTGCTCCGACGCGCGCTCTTTCTCTTCCTCGTTTTTCACAAGATACCGAAGCGTGAGGGTGGCGCCACGCCAGGTGGTCGTCGTCTGAAGCATATAAGCGAGAACCAGCATCAAACCTGCATTCCCGCCGCGCCCTCCCCACCAGACGTCGATCTGTTTCTTGCTGCTCGTTTTTCTGGTTTCGATCGAAAGGCCTTCCGCATGAGCGGCTTTTTCTTTTTTCCCCTGCCTCACAATCATGAGATTTCGGCGAGAACGATAGACCGAAAGTATCAAATCAGCAAACTGCGCGAAGTTTTCTTCCTTTTCTGTTTCTCCTAACAGAAAGGTATTCGGGAATAGTGGCCCCATGCCATAGGTCCGGATCAGGCTTTGAGCCCCCACCAGAACATTTTCAGCTGAAACCACCTCCACCAAGGCACGAACACCTCGGCTTTTCAGGAATTGTCTGACTGACTTAACCAGACTCTCCAGCCGTTCCTCAGTCGCGGTAACTTTGGGAACAATGCTGGCCACGGTCAGAAAACTCCGACCCCGCGTCAGCGCATCCGCTAGTTCAATCAAATACCAACGAGCTGCAGGGGCCCCGCTCAGGACCAGAATATTGGGGCGCCAGGAGCGGGGTTCCGGGGGGGTCTCCTCGAGCTTGTACAGTGATTGCTTCGCAAAAAACATCAAAATTCCCCGACGCATATCGCCCCAGCGGGCGCGAAGATTTCGCCGCTGCATAAGATGATAGATTGCGATAATCGCAAAGCTTGCGATGAACGTCGCTCCCGGGTCGATCATTAACATCACCGCTAAACACAGGCCTGCCCCTGCCAGCGAAAGAGCCCAGGGAGAACGAAAAGTGGGCCGCCACGACGGATTTCCCAAAAGCCCTTCCAACCCTGCCGCCAAATTGAGCGCGCCGTAGGAAGTCAGAAAAAACATTGAGAGAATCGGCGCTATCAGGTTCAGGTCACCCAGCAGAATACCTCCAAGGGCAATGAGAAATGAAACAGCCGTCGCAAGTCGCGGTTCCTGAGTTGGTCCGAAGCCTTTGCCCAAAAAATGCGGGAGCACGCCATCTTGTGCCAGTGCCTGAAGCGTTCTCGGGGCTCCCAGCAGCGAGCCCAGCGCGCTCGAGAGTGTGGCGCCCCAGATCCCCGCAGTAACGGCGAATCCGAAGACGGCCAAATCCCGCATGACCATGTTATTGGTCAAGAGCACCTCTCTGGGCACGTGCTTGGAGAGAAAAACGGGGATGGCCATGTAAACGACATACCCGAGCACCACGGCGCTCATGGTCCCGAGCGGCAACGAACGGGCGGAATTTTTTAAATCTCCGGACATGGCAATGCCAGCTTCAATTCCCGTCACCGCTGGAAAAAAGACAGCAAAGGCGATCCAAAACGAAGCGGGCGGAAGCGCAATTTTTGCGGCCGTGAACCCCTCGGCAGGCGGCGCTCCCATAAAAAAAGAAACCAGCGAGGCCACCACTATTAAAAAAATAAAAAACTGCGCCTTTAACGCCAGGTCGGTCGAAAAATAGGTCAAGATCGATAAAACAAGAAGACTTGCCAGGCTGATCCACAAGATCGGAAGCATCGGCAGGAGAACATGAAGCGACTCCGAGAAGCCGGTGATATAAAAAGAAATCCCCAGCGCTTGCGCCAAGTAGAGAGGTATCCCGATCGCGGCACCGGCCTCGATGCCAAAGGAGCGCGAAATCATGTAGTATGCGCCGCCACCGCCCACTTTCATGTTCGTGGCCGTGGCGGAAATCGAAAGCCCCGTGATGAAGGTGATCGCATTGGCAATCGACACGATGATCAACGCACCAAAAAGGCCAACCGTCCCCACAACCCACCCGAGCCGCAGGTACATGATTACGCCAAAAATAGTCAAGATACTCGGAAGGAATACCCCCTGAAAGGTTCCATAAGTCTTATGGGATGGAGGACCTGCCATTCCGTGGAGCCTACCCCACCCGAAACAGATCAGTAAAGATTTTTGAGCCGGCGCACCCTGATCAACCGATTTGTTAAACGGTCTCAACGCATCGGCATGCCGAGAAAGAATGCGACAAAGTTGCCCTTATACTCGGCATTATGCCCGGCAATCAGCCCCATCCCCGGGAGCGCAATCCGACTGATGAAAAAATAGGTCCCCAGCCCATAAGACTGGTAGGCTTCACGGGAGGTATCGACCGTGCTTTTGAACCAGCCCAAGTCCACAAACGGGGCCAGGGTCCACACACCGGAAGCCACCGAAGCCAGGGGAATCTGATAATCAAAGGAAAGCGCCAGAGTCTTTCTCAGCCAAAGCCCATTGGCTTCAATGCCCCGGTACCCGCGCATGTACCCCGTCCGGATCAAATCGCGCGGATCCGCTCCATAAAGAGAAGCAATCCTGCCGCTGAACTGAAAGACGTGAGTAAAAAACGCCGACTTCTCCCAGGCCACAGAGCTTTCAATCGTTGTGGCCCTGGCCTGATCATCGCTTTTGTAAAGCTGACGTTTCAATCTGAGATCGGCCGAAAACCCTTCGTTGAAAAACAACCGGTAGGCCGTATCCTGATACTGCAGCCGGATCCCACCATCGATAGTACTGTAATCATCCGGTGTCCCATCGAAGCCAGCGGACTTGAAGTTTCTCCGAACCCATTCAGGTTCTACTGACAGTGACCAATAGGGGTTCAGCCGCAACCCCGGAGCCACGACGATGCCCTGGCGGTCTTCTTTATAACCATAGGCTTTGATTTTGCCAGCGTAGGCATAAACGTCCTGGGAATCCAAGGCAGCACGCAGAGTCAGGGTGAAAGGCGAATAGTTCACCGCAGGATCGCGATACAGGATGAAGTACGTATTGCCTGCATTGGAAACGGCAAGTCCCCCTCCAAAAACTTTGCCTCGGCCCAGGAAATTTGATTCGAAAACAAAAAACCCGTACCGGCGGATATCGTTTGAGACATACATCATCGGGATCGGGAAAAGTGTCCAGCGCTCCTGGACGAAGACGTGAAATTTTCCTTCGGGAGACTTCTCAATCTCTACACTCGAGAAAATTCGAAAATCATAAACACATTGCTTCAGCGAGGCCGCTTCCAACGTGGCTTTTTCGCTGCAAAATCGGATGATATGGTCGAAAAATGCCGGGGTGGTTCGATTCAATCCCGTGACTTCATAGGCTGGCGTGGCAGCGCCAGCTGAAAAACCCAGAAATAGCGCGAGAATAGCACTTGGGAAAATCTTTAAAAACATTTTATCAGCTTATCATGGCGCCAACTTGAGTTGGGCAGCAAAATCTTTACAACTCGGAAGAAAAGAGATGATACTATGTATGAAAGGGGTGACATTATGGGGCGATCAATTTTTGTATTTTTAAGCATATTTCTGTCTTCATCGGTACAGGCAGCACCTTCGATCAGTGGGGTGAGCGGTCAGGTGATACAGAATCAAACGATTACGATTTCCGGTGCAAATTTCGGCGTCAAATCTCCGGCAGCTCCCATTCTCTTTGATTCGTTCGAAGGCGGCACCAATGCCGCAAGACTGAGTACCGACCCAAAGTGGGTTCCGTATACAGATGGGGGCGGATTTTTCTCAAGCGCGAATTCCTATACCGGGGCTCTTTCCGCGCATAACCGCATGACTCCCACCGAAGGTTGGTTCAGAACGAGTAATTTCTTTTTTTCGCCGACAGACGAGATTTATTACAGTTACATGTACAAATTCGTTCCGAGTGGTTCCACAGACGGCATTCACAAGGTCGGACGGTCGAACAGCACCGCTTCTTTGAACAATTACGGCGGCGCTGGCGTAGTCGCGATCAGTAATCATTATGTTTACTGGGAAAACGGGGCCGAGAGTGTTTACCCGGTGGACCGCTGGGTCGAAGGAGAGATGAATACCACTTGGACTCGTCATGAAATTTTCAAGCGTAACTCGATTCCCGCGGGTACAATGAATGGTGAAGTTCAGATCTTCCTGGGAGCGAACCAGGAGAAACGCTGGCAAAACGTTCTCACCCGAGCGTCTGGGTATAATTTTCAGCAAAACAGTATCATTCTTGGGCTGATGTATGACTCCGTGCCGGCAGGAGCCAACCATAACAGTTACGTCGATGACGTGTACGTGGATAAGACGCGAGCCAGAATTGAACTCGGAGACCAGCCGTCGTTCAACAGCTGCAACTTCCGTGTGGTGCAAATTCCGCAGACCTGGTCGGCAACAGGAACAGTAATTACTGCAAAGGTAAACACCGGCCATCTTCAAAACGGGCAAGCCGCCTATCTTTTCGTCGTTGATCGGGACGGCAATGCTTCCCCGGGTTACCGCATCACTGTAGGTGGCGGATCCGCCCAGCCAGCCGCTCCGCGGGCACCTACGAACTTCCAGGTGAATTAGGCAAAATTAGGTGCGGCGGGCTTCGCCGTGCCAAAAATTCCGCGTAGGGTCTCGACGCTGCCAGGTCGGGCCAGCCCACGTATTCGATCACCGCGAATGAGGACGGTATCACCCCTCGGAATGAGGTAGCGATTGGTTCTCTCAAGGCTGGTCAGAAGCACTCCCTCGGGCAGGCTGAGGTCAAGAACGCGCTGGTTTTCGGCAAGCGAGCCCGGCTTCACTTCGATCTCGATGGAAAAAAACCCTGCGGGGAGCATTCCAGCGGATAGCTCCTGAGCGGGCTCTTCTCGAATCGGCTCAACGATTCCCAGTCTCTTGGCGAGCCAGGGAATACTGATTCCTTGCGCTGCAACCGAGGTCAAAACAACGAAAAAGACGAGATTGAAAAAATACTCCGCATTCGGAAAACCGACACTCCAGGGAAGTGTTGCCAGAATAATCGGCGCGGCTCCGCGCAAGCCGACCCACGAGATGAATATGCGCTCTTTTCTCCCAATCGCAGCGACAGGGGCGGCAATCATAAGGCTCACGGGTCTTGCGATAAACATCATGAAAAGCGAAAGCAACAATCCGTCTCTCCAGTGTGGAAGAAGATGGGACGGAAAGGAAAGCAAGCCTAACGTCAGAAATACCAGAATTTGAGCGATCCATGCGATTCCGTCCAGAAACCGAGAAATACTCCCCTTGTGCAGCATCTCTGAATTTCCAAGAACCAGGCCCGCGATATAGACCGCTAAAAAGCCGCTCCCCCCCAAAGCGGAGGTCGCGGCAAAAATAATAAGGGATAATCCCAAAACAAGAACGCCGTAAAGCCCCTCATATTCGATATCAATATGATTCAGCAGCCAGCGGGTGCCCCTTCCTCCGAGATAGCCCAGGCCTATTCCGAGCCCACCTTGCATCAGGAACATCGTTCCCAGCCCTAGCGCGCTGGCGCCTTTCTGGGTCGCAAAAGTTAAAACGGCAACAGTCAGAAAGACGGCCATCGGATCGTTACTGCCTGCTTCAAATTCCAGGGTCTGCTTCAGCGTTCCTTTAAGGGAAAGGCTCTTGGACCTGAGAATACTGAAGACAGCCGCCGCGTCTGTAGAGGAAACGATCGCACCCAAGAGCAACCCCTCAATCCACGAAAGCCCCAGGACATAGTGGGAGAAAATTGCGGTCGTCGCACCCGTTGCAAGGGTTCCCAAAACGGACAGCGAAATACCCACAAATAGCACGGAACGAATGCTGTTCCAGGAGGTGCGCATTCCACCGTCGAAAATAATAAGAGCAAGACACACGCTGCCGATAGCAAAGGCAATGGGGTGATTATCAAATTCAAACCCTCCCGGTCCCTCAGAGCCCGCCAGCATCCCGATCCCGAGGAAAATAAGAAGCGATGGAACTCCGAATCGAGACGAGATCCTGCTTGCGAGTACCGACAAGGTCAGCAGAAAAGCGCCGCCGAGCAATAGAACTTCAAGAGAATATCCCCGGAAATCGATTTCTGACATCGGCCGGGAGAGTATATTCAAAAATCATGAAATACAATGCTGCCGCTATGCGTGGGTTTTAAATGTGAGGCTCCAGACCACCGGGTCTGGAGCCTCAACTGATCAAAAAAACGGTTTTTCTCAAGAGAGAAATAACTTGGCTAAACCGAACACGACGATCAAAGCCACTATTAAAGCCCAAGCTCCCAAAACGTTGTCTTTCTGCTGCGGCTTTTCCTGATTAGATAAATTCATAGGCAACCTCGTAAAAAACAGGTTTCCTCTTCTGCGCATCGACTTAGCGCAAAAGAAAATTAACAAAAAACAATAAAACTTCTTTGCTTAAACCGGAGGCGCTCGGGACTGAAAGGGCGCTAGATCAAGTAGTGCCCCTGCGGATCGCAAGGACAGCAGTCGCAAGAAATGTAGCCCTCGCCTAATTTGAACCGAAGCGAAGCCTGAGGCGAGAAAGTCGTTATAAAGAGGTGGAGACTTCGCATGTGCGCGAGCTTCAGTCAGAGCGCTCACTCCGGTGCTGGCTTGGACGGTCAGAATGGGCCTATTGAAGTTACGCTCCGCTTCGAACGAGGCGGAGGCGCTGACATTTGCCAGAAATACAGGAAGGAGAACAACTAAGAGTTTTGCAATGAAATGATTCAAATACACTCACATTTAGATTAGTTGAAATATATTGACCTTACAATGGCGCGAATCACGGCGTCTAGCGCCCATATCAAGGTAAACCGTTGATTTTGAACCGAACGTAAAACTTTATTGCAGCGCGTCACGGACAGTGATAAGTCTCCCTGCATCAATCATTTCATGGCCAATGCCATCAGGAGATCGTTATGAAAAAGATCATCGGAATTATTCTCGTCTCAATGCTTGGGGCGCAGGTTTCATTTGCCATGACTCTCAAATGCGAGGGCGGGAAGGATGCACAAGGAATCACGCTTGTTCTGGGTTCAGACACCTGGACGCCGGTAACCCGATATGCCCGGGTGAACGTTTCCTTCCAAGCCAATGACCAGACTTACATGGAAGACGGCAACGGCGTACTTTCCGGCTCTCCTTATGTGATCGGAGCTCGTGTGCGGATGCCCGATAATCACGCTTTAACGGACGTAATGATTACCATGAACCGGGATTTTTCGCGCGCCAAGGTCATGCTTTACGACAGCATCAAGGAGATATCCATGAACTACGGCACGTTCAGCTGCAGGAAGACTTGATTCAGCGTCGGGACTTCATCCAGACCAGCAACGCATCGATGGCGGTTCCGACCGGACCCAAGTTTTTTCGAAACCTGAGATCCGCCGTTGTTTCTGCAGCATGAGCTTCATGCATCCCCTGCTGCACCAACTCCGACCAAGAACTTCGCATTTCCTGACTTCGCTTGTTCCAGCTTTCAAAAGATATCTGAACTCGCTCCAACTCTCCCTGGTCAAACCAGATCCCGTGACCCTGCTGGCACACGTCAAGGACTATTCCCGAGGAATAATTGTAATTCATCGGCGTCATCCCTGAAGAGCATTTCGGGCAATTTTCAACCGATTCTATTTCTGATGGTGGAATTCCGGCTTTGGCGGCCTGGAGTGTTGCAGTTATCTGGGCTTTGCTGAACGCCTCTCCCTGATTCTCCACGATGGTTTGGATCTCCCCGGCGTCCAGCCAGACGCCGCCGCATCCAGTGCAATAATCGATCATGACTTTTTCATAGTTCTTCTGATTCAGCGTTGTTTTGCAACGAGGACAATTCATATGAATAGACTCCATTTCGTCTTCAGTTCAGATTGATTGTAGCAGCTATTTTGCTTTGCCGGATTTTTTTCCCTGACCATCTAATGTCGCTCCGGAAACAGCTTTAAAAATGCGCCGCAAGAAATTTTCAGAAACGCGACGGTCTCCGCTCGAGCTGGTTGTGGCATTGAGTAACTGAATCTTTCTGCCCATTTCGGCTTCCATGACCCGGATTGCGATTTTGGAATGAAGGGGCATCACGTTCACCTGCTCCGTACGAACCATGACGGTTTCCAGATAATAAGGCTTCCAGGTGGGAATCCATTTTGAGCACTCTCCGCCGCGATAAAAGGCTGCATCCTCCTTCGGATAAAGCCCTCCCGTCGTGCCTAGCTGGGTGCCAGTCGTGATCAAAGTCGCAGGTTTAATTTCGCTAAACCAGGGAATGTCCTTCTTGTGCCTCGTCCGGGCCTCCGCATCGGAGACATAACTTCGGGAAGGCAGTAGCGGAATGACATTCGGATAGAAACGGGGCGGGTTGCAGTAAGCCAGGTAATGCTGCCGCGAAGGATAGTCGTATTCATCACCCATGCCGAAGGTATGAAAGAGCTCGTGAACCGGGGTTCCTGGCCTGAGATCATTGCCCAGCACGGTCGAACTTCCTCCTGCCGCGCCTTTCAGGCGTGCAGTCACGGCGATGATCCTGTTGGCTTTCAGCTGCGCCTTGGTCTGGTTCATGTGGGCCGTATTGCAACTGAGAAGATGGGGAATACCCATTGCTCCGGCGACGCACTTCAAGCTATTGGCCTGATCGGGATACACTTTGATTTCGAGCTGGTTTCCCATTCGGCTGAAAGGCTCCGCCTGGCGAATCGTATTGGCAAACTTCCAGGCCAACGCAACCGATTCCGCATCGTTTTCCGCAAACAAAGCAATCCGGAAAGGCGCTGCTTGCACAATCGAGCTGCAAAGAAAGATAATGAAAGCCGCAACAGCCTTATTCATCACCCGCTCCGTACTTCCCTTTTCCCAGCACTTTGCCGTCCTTCAAATCCGTGAGGCGAAAATTCAGCTCAGCCTTGCCAAGCACTTTTGCCGGAATCAGAGTTGAGAAAAACAAATCTGGGTCCTCGACCCATCCACCATCCATCTCATTTGCTTTGCCTGTGAAATCAAAGAACTGCTGCCTGGGTACGAACAGCTTGCGACTGAAAAGTGGTTTTCCATTGCTGAAAATTTCGAGTTGCACATTGTTCTGGCCTGAATCCGGAAGAGCTTCGCAGAACTTCTCCGCGTCAGCCGCTGCTTTCGGAGGCGAGATCCACTGAAGGGTGCTTTGGGTCAGGTTCAGTCGCCAGGTGCTGAGCAAATACCGGGGACATTCAGCAGCGTTTCCGAAAGGGAGCCCCCACGCGAAAAGGAACTGGAACAAAATGATGGAAAAAAGAGCAGACCTCTTCATCGGACCCCCAGAAAATAAGTGTAACATAAACAATACTTATAGACTCAATGTAACCAAGTACTTGATTTATTGAAGGGATACTTAATGGGAAAGCTTAAGAATCAGCTTCCCCAGTGTACAGGAGTTAATTGCCAGCTTACCGAGGTGTCCGGGCAGACCCGCGGCATCGGAACTCTTGCTGAGCACCAGAGCTCTGTCGAAGGCCTGATCAAAGGCAATGCGATTATTTCCATCAAAAGCCGGAATTCGCGTCCGGTAGAAATCCGCCCAGTAGAACTCCTGAAAGGGAGTCTCAAGAGCTTCGTAGCCCCCCGCTTTACGCACCAGCCAAGCCAGGCTGCGGTACGGATCATCTGCCAGTTGACTCAGCTTTTCCGGCAATTCCTGGACGGAGCGCAATCTTCCGCTCTCATCTTTAAGGTACACCCAGTTCTTCTTCTTCATTTTTTGCCAGAATTCTTCCTGAGTGTGATCCGACCAGTTCCGCTCGATTTCAATATAGATCTGGTTGTAGCCGGCATCATCCAACATTCGGCCAAAATGATGACCATCGATGATGTAAAGCTCCTCTCCCGGTCCCACGACCACCCGGGCCCGGTTACTCTTCATGTACTTCTTCAGAGCCGACTCATCGGTCTTGAGCTTCTGCAATTTTGCTTTTCTGATTTCCACTTCTTTCATGCCGACCACAAACTGAGTCGGACGAAGTTCTGTCAGATTGGCTTTCATCTTATTGCCTGGTTCCAAGGACTCTTGGGCCAATGCAAGCGGGCCGCGTGGAACCGACAATGCCAGAATCAAGAAGGACAATAAGAGCTGCCGCATCGTCCTTTCATCTTAGGAGATTTGAAACAGAAAAGCACCTGGTTCCGTTACGGATCCCAGGTGCTTTTTTTTATTACTGATTACTCATTGAATCAGAGCTTGAATCACTGGAAGAGCCGGTCTCATAACCGGAATCTGACTTTGAGCCGGAACGTTGGCTCTTTTTCTTGTGCTTCTTGCTTTTCATTTTTTTGCTGGTGGTTGTCTCGTCTGTAGTTCCAGCACCGCTGCCCATCGTCGCATCACCAGTGGGCATTGTACCGGGCATATCGGAATCCATGGTTCCTGAATCCATGGTTCCTGTCGCCATCGTATCTGGAGTCGCCACGGTCCCTGGCTGATCCATGGTGGATCCGGAATAACTGGATTCTGAGGACGACGAAGACGTGCTTTCTTCCGTGTTGCCTTCTTGAGCGGCCGCTGCAAGAGCGAACAGCGCTGCTAATGCGATCACCGAGCTATTGAATTTCTTCATTTAATAAACCTTTCCATAACTTTTTGGATTGATAGTAACTGCCGAGTTCGGACTGCAGGCTTGCAAATCACGTTCCTGCTGCGATTTTGACCCGCCCGTTTGGAACGTCCTGTTTCTTGCATCCCGTATGCGTACAACTTCAACTCGCCCTATAACGGCTAACAAAGAAAAGAGAGGCAAGCACTCATATGCCCAAAGAACAATTATTTAAGACAGCCAGTCGCCTGTTTGCTGCAGCACTCGGTGCGGCAGCGCTCGCGGCCGTGGGAGTCGTAGCGGCCCAGGATGATAATGGAAATGAAAATGGTGATGACAGTCCTGGAACTGTCGCTACCGCATCACCTACCGCAACTGCCAGTCCGGTATCGGCGCAACGCCAGGTATACATCGCGCAGCTCAGTCCCACGAATGGGAGCGGTGCTTCCGGGACTGCAAGAATTGTCGTGGATGGCGGCAATATGGGTGTCTCCATTGAAGGCGCAGGTCTTTCGCCCAACATGATGCATCCACAGCATATTCATGCCGGCACCCAATGCGCGGGCACGGGTGCGGATACCAACTTCGATGGCTGGGTGGACGTGAAGGAAGCGGAAGCGGTAGGTGGCCAGGCCATTCTGCCGTTGACCTTGAATCTCTCGGCTCAAGCCGGCTCCACAGATGCAGGTTCAGCCCAGAATTTCCCGATCGCCTCTGAAAGCGGCCTGATCAGCTATATTCAGTCGGCGCCTGTCGCTAATTTTGGAACTCTTCCGATGCCGACAATGTCGCCCACTGAGAGTCCGGGCACCATCCCAAGTCCGACAGAAAGTCCAACCGAGTCTCCAACCCCCACTGACTCGCCAAGCCCTGCGGAAAGCCCAAGTCCCACGGGAAGCCCCGCTGAAACTCCGACAGTGACGCCGACCCTGACTCCTACTACGGAGCCAGTGTTCACACCGATTCCGACGGAATCCCCTGAGATACTCAGCCTCTCGAATCGCGTTGTGCAAATTCATGGTCTGGACGTCGTCTCGTTACCCAGCACTGTTCAGTCTGACGAGGGCATGGCTGCCAATTCGACCTTACCGGTCGCTTGTGGCACTCTGGTCCGCGTGACCGAATAAAGCGCGCTATCAGTCAAGAAGCCGGGCGCATCAGCGAATGTGCCCGGCTTCTGCATTTCAAATACTCAAACATTGGAGGATTTAGTATTATGTCACGTCGTTTACTGACGTTATTAGCAGCATCACTATTTACAGTTCCCAGCTTCAGCTATGCAGTAAATGGGAATCCGGGCGGAATCCGCTCAAATGAAAGCATCAACCGCACTCAACAGCCCGTAAGTCCCCATAAAAACAACCAAGCCAAGATGAGGATTGCACCTCATACCGTAACCATCCAGACTGAACTTCAAACGGCTATTGATGAAGTGAAGGGCCTGAAAGCACAACTGGAGGCCATTCCTGACCAGAAGCCCGGACCGACTGTTATCGAGCACCTGAGAATGCATTCGAAAGAGCTGAATTCCCGCGTGAAAATGACGGCAACGCATGAGCAGCACCTGAAGACCGCTGCCGGCGAATTCCCGATGCTGGCTCAAAATGAACAATTTAAGTCAGCTCAGACTGCTATTCAGCAAGCCGAAAAAGCCAATCAGGATTGGCAGCAGAAATCCAAACAATCGGCCTATTGGACCAACACCACGCAGGCCCTGAATGATCTCAATACTCTCGAGGAACAATTCGAGAATGCCTTCGAGAAGAGCAAAGAATTGAATTCCCAATACGACATCAAATCATTCGGCTAATAACAGCAATTTAGCAGCCGATTCTATTGCCGGTGCCATGTTCTATTGCATATGGATCATGGCACCGGGCTTGCTCCGCTGCTTCAATGAATAGAGGGGGCTCATGAACATAACCAATACCGTGCCGCGACTTGGATTTCTGGGCGTGGGATGGCTCGGGCAACTGGAAGCGATCGCTTCTTCCAATCTAGCCATCATTTCCGTGCTCCACGACTCCTCACCTGAATTACTCTCCGAAGCCCAAGCTATCGCTCCGGATGCGAGAATCGCCTTCACTTCTGATGATCTGCTCGCAGCTGATCTGGATGGCGTCATAGTCGGCCCCGCATCTTTAAACCATACATTCAAAGCGATTGAGGCAATTCAAAATAATATCCCGGTTTTCTGTCAGAATCCTTTCAGAATGAATGCACCGGAAACAAAAATACTTGTGTCCGCCGCTAAAAAAGCCGATTGCCTTTTAGGTTTCAATTTTCCGTTCCGCCACACACATGCCATGCAATGCATTCGGAATTTGATTGCAGCCGGAGAAATCGGAAACGTTTCCCGCGTCAATCTTGAATTTTATAGTTCGAACGAGGTAGACGAAGCATGGTTTTACACTCCCCCGCATTACGGCTGTGACTCAGTAATCAAAATGGGAGTGCACCTGCTGGACCTCGCTTTTTGGACTTTACATTTTCCGGCAGTCCTGTCGGTTTCAAATGAATCGGTCACCAAGTCACTCCACAGTCCCGGGTTTGAGGCGATAGCGCACATTCACCTGAAAAACCGAATTGCTGTCCGGCTGGCTTGCTCCTCCTCCCTGCCCTCAGGGTCCAAAGCAATTGTTTCGGCTGCTTTTCATGGTGAAAAAGGCGCTCTTTGTTTTCGAAACATCAACGGCTCCCTTTATGATTTTATGACCGAACGCCGGCGAGGCGGATCGCACGAAGCTCTTGTCTCGCCTCCCGATGCATGGGATGGCCGAGCGGCAGTTGAGTGGGTCAGTTCGCTGCGGGTAAACAGGTATTTTGACCAAGAAGCCGGCAAGTTCGTTTCCCTGACCGAAACCATTGCTGCCATCGAATGAATGACTCAGGCGGACTGTGCCACCTCGGCTCTCGGTGGAGCGACTTGAGCATGGATTCTCAGCAGCTCCTGCACACGATGAGCACAGGAGTGCCGGGCGAACACCGTCCTTTGCCCGAAAAGCGAGAGCTCCCGGGCGAGAGCAGGGTCATTCACAATTGCCCGCAGGTGCCTTTCCATTTCCTTCCGATCATGGGCGACGAGATAATCACTTCCGGGGGTGAAAAGACTCTCACTGTCCTCCCAAGGTGCGGAAACCAGCGGAATTCCGCAAGCCAGTGCTTCAAAAACGCGAATGGTCGGCACCCCCGGCAATAACTTTGTATAAGGACGTCTTGGAACATGGACTGTCACTTTGAAACGGGAGAAAATTTCAGGAACGCGGAAGTTCGGCAACCATCCTCGATAGGAAATTCCGTGTTGCTGCAGAATGATGCGCGCGTAATACGGGTACCGGACTCCATAAAGATCCGCACGCAAGCCCAGAGATGATACAGGACCACAAATATATTCCTGGATTTCCTGAGTACGCTCCTCATCACCCCAATTTCCGATCCAGACAAGATCGCCCTGTGCACTTCCTTTTCTCTTGAAAAATACCCGCGTGTCCGCCGCTTCATGCCAGACCCATACCCTCTCAACGACTCCCAGGTCCCGGTACATTTCGGCCAACGAACCGCCGAAAGCCAGGACACCGTCATATCTTTTCAGTTCGAGGTTCATTATGGCGGCGCGGTCCGAAGCCAGTCGGTGATGAGTGTCATGAAATAGAAGCCGGAAACCAGCACCTTCGCGAAGTCTCCCCAGCTGACTCACCAAGGCCGGATCATTCCATTCATGCACCAGAATGAGGTCTGCACCTTCCACGGCTTTCTCGAGGAATTCGTAATTCGACTCGTATTTCATCGGCTTGAGATTCGGGTAGGCTCTCGCAAAGTCCTGAAGCGGCGCGATACCTTCCTCTTGAACAAGGTTGCGATAGCTCCATCCCTCATTCGGCTCATAGATGACCACATCATGACCGAGGCTCTGCAATTCCGTAGCGACTCCACGCAGGAAGTGAGCATTGCCGTGATTCCAGTCCGAAACGACAGAATGATAAAACATCAAGACGCGCACTGCTCAGTCTCCTTCCGCGGCAGATCCAAAAGAGTTTCGTAACAAAGCAGGTATTTGGCCGCCATTTTTGCTGTACTGAAATCGAGAGCCCGGGTTCGGGCCTTGAAGGCCAGCTTCTTTCGCTCCCGTTCATTTCGAATCAGGAAGTCCAGGGCCCCGAACAATTCCTCCTCCTCCCTGGGATTGATAAACAAGGCGGCATCGTTCCAGTTTTCGCGCAGACTGGAAATATCTCCCAGTACCAGCGCACAACCGGATGCTGCCGCTTCCAGCACTGAAAGTCCAAAGGGCTCATAGAGGGCAGGATGCGCGAAAATTGCAGCTTCTGAGTATTTTTCCGCCATCTGAACAGGAGTCAGCTGCCCCAGTGTTTTCAAATTTTCGAATTGCATTTCAGCTCCCCGGGCATCCACCGTGGGCCCCGCGCTCAGTACCGGCCAATTGAGATAGGAGGCCACATTATTCAGAACCGAAATATTCTTGGCCGGATCCCAGAGCCGGCCCGCACTGAAAATGTAGGATTCCTTGGTATAAGGAGAACTGTCGGGGTGGTCAGATAAGGGATCAGCAATGCCATTCGGGATGACTTGCGCATTGGGCAGCTCGATTTCATAGGCGACCCGCAGGTCTCCCAGCATGGCTGCAGAAGGACTCACGACCCAGTGAGCCGCGCCCAATCCTGCTTGCACGGTTTCGAAGTAATGGTTCCAATCAAGATCCGGATAAGTGCCATGGACTGCGGTCCACCAGGAATAAACGCATGAATGGGCGACCACGAGTTTGGGAGCCCGAAAAGGCAGCACAGCGTGCACATAATTATTGAAGTGCAGCAAATCTGGCCGACACTCCTGTTCGAGTTCAAGCAGCCACTGCCCAGCCGCGTCAACCTCTTGCCAGGGCTGGTCCATCCACTCCAGTTTGTAAACACTTTCCCGGAGCCGGATATTTGGACAACTCTGGAGCGCTGTTCGCTGGGAGAGAGAAAGCGGCTGCCCCATTGTCGCAAGTACGATTTCGACTCCATACTGGGCCAGTCCTCCGGCCAGAGCCAGTGCGTAATTCCAGACTCCACCGAGTGTATCTGCGGTCATCAGAACTCTCATAGAAAATCCCCGATCGGTTGGCAGCTCCGGGTCATGACTAGAAGCAAGCGCTATGCCGCCCGTCGAAAACCCCTTCAGCCCGCAGCGCTGGCACTCTGATTGCTCCTCACCCTTTGTTCAAGAAAAGGAGCATACGAAACATGGACAATGAGAAGATAATCAAAGAATTGCACGCACTCCGCCAATTGGATATTGATGCAGTGAATGCCTACGATGAAGCGATCAAGAAAATTTCCAATCTGGAAGTCAGTGAGCAGCTAGCCTCGTTCAAACTGGATCACGAAAGGCACATCAGTGATCTCGGCATTGCCCTGCAGAAGCTCGGCGACACGTCCTGGGCGGACCGAAAAGCCGATCTGAAGGGCCTTTTGATCGAGGGCTTCACGAAACTCCGCAGTTCGACGGGCACTGAAGGGGCACTCAAGGCCATGAGAATGAACGAGCAACTCACCAATCGCAACTACAAGGATGCCCATGCGCTGGACTTTCCAGCTGACATCCGCTCGCTGATCGCCGCCAATTACGAAGACGAAAAGCGCCATCTGAAATACATCGAAGGTGCGATTGACAACGAAGCCTGGGAGCAGAAACACGTAGCGTGAAGGAGAGAGCCGCTTATGAATGCAATCGAACTACTGAAATCCGATCATCGAAAAGTACAGGCCTTCTTCGACGAGATGGATCAAACTGAAGAGACAACCCTGAAACGCCGCGGGTTCATGCAGCTCAAAAAAGAACTGGACCTGCATATGTATCTCGAGGAGACCTTCGTATACCCGCTGTTCGCGGAGACCGACGGCCTGGTGGACCTGATCGAGGACTCGTTCGATGATCATCAGGAGATTCGATCTCTGCTGAATCTCGATGGCGTCAGAACCGACGAGGAACTGGATGACCGGGTCGACGAACTGATGGACGTCGTCCAGGAACATGTCGCCACTGAAGAGTCGCAACTTTTTCCGCAGATCCATAAGATACTTGGAAGCGAAAAACTAACGGAACTGGGAAAACGCCTCGACGAGGAACGGTCCTCTCCAACGGCTCGCGCAGCATGATAAAAAAACGGTTCTCCTCGGAGAACCGTTTTTTAACTCACAATGCTACTGCGCTTTTCGACTCGAAATCGCAACTCCCACCAGCGCGCCCAGAATCAGACCTCCACTGGCGATCGCGACAGGATACTCCGCAATGAAATTGCGGCTGCTGCCCACTGCGGCACTCCGTTTCTCCCGGATCTGACCTAAAATCGCTTTTCGTTTTTCATCGAAATCGCCACGTTCACTCTGCACGCGTTCTTTCAGATGAGCTACTTTTGCTTTTGCCGTGTCGAACAACTGCCCGGCTTTTTCCTTTACCGCCTTATTTTGCTCCCCTTCACCTTCTGTGGTCACGGCTTCCGGACGTTTTCTGAACATCATGCCGATCCCGGTGCCGACAAGAATAAGTGCAAGCGGGTTTTTTGTGAGCAACTCCCGGTACTGATCGCTTTTGACCCTCGCCATGACATCATCCATGATACCGGAGAACGAAAGACGCCTTTCCACTTCTTCGGCTTCCTTTTGAACCCGGTAGCGCAATTCCTCTACTTCCTGTTTGAGTTTACCCGTTTTTTCTTCTGGCATTCCACACCTCCTTGGCTACACGCCCATCATCGCGAAGGGAACTGATTGTCGCTTCGGGCCTCAGATTTTCGGTCTTGAATTTCTTCCGCCCCGCGCTGATCAAGATATATCCGGTCACAAAAATCGCGATCGCCACCAGCGCTGCTGCAATCCAGGCCTGCATAAACGTCGATAGAAGCAGGACCAAGGCCGCCACTGCGACCAGCCCGCCCGGAATGAAAATCGCCGCCCCCATGGCCATCGATTTGAGCCCGTCTTCTGCCTGATCCACCTTTTCCCGCATTTCAGTTTTAGCCAGCTCAATTTCCCGACTCACCAGACTGATGGCGTCACGGGACAGCTGACCCGTCAATTCCCGGGTGCTTCGATGCTCCTCCTCATGAAGTTCCTGCCCATATTCCTCAGACCCAGCCTCCGGACGCAGATATTGAATTTTGTTCTCATCCATTAACCGACCCTCCTCTCCTCTTCACGTAAACCGGCGGGCCATTCGATGGTTGACGAAGACGACGTCGAACGCCCCAGGAACATACTGGCGATCGCGCCGATCACCGCCATTGCGGAAAACGCAACAACCGGCCGGGAGCGCGCGAACTGCTCGATTTTTGAATAGATATCGCCGGCACTTTTGTTTTTGATGCTCGATAAGTACTGATCTGCTTTATTCGAAAACTTGAAGACCGCCTGGGACATCTGCTCTTCGTTGTCTTCACGTAGAGATTCAGCCGCCCGTCTTAACGCTCGACCTACAGCATCCAGCCGCCTGCTCATTTTTTCTTCCATAGTTTTTATCCTCTGATGAAATCGAAAGCACTAAATATGCCCCGCGCATTGCAGCTGGCACCCCCATTGCAGCCTACCTCGCACATGAAAAACATTAATTTGGTTCGTAGTGCGGCTATATTTTCTTTAATTGCAGCTCTGGGTTTCGGTTGCGCTGGTGCTGGAGTCCAGGGGAACTCAGGAAAGGATATTTCACCGAGCGGTCCAACGGTCATAAATCAACGAGCCGTTCCTGACTCAATCGAGATCGGAAAAGACATGGCCACCCCCAAAGCGCCTGAATTTCTCGCCGACATCAAGGATTTCAACGCCCAGGTATCTGACGTCCGCGTGAGATTCCTCCATGTACCGCTCGAAGTTCCCATGCAGAACATCGGTGGCACCACCTGGCGCGCGAGCTTGACACCCAGACAGGTTCAAGACTTGGCTGTCAGTGGCGAATCGATGCGATATGAAGCGAATATCATCGCAACAAACACGGATGGCCAAACAGCCGTCAGTACAAGCCCGGTTTCAATCACAATCAAAGCTGCTGAAGTTGCCAGCTCCGGGTAAGGACCGTTGCGCAAATTTGCGCGGAATGGAAAAAGTATGAAACAAAAAATGCTTTCAGGGTTTTGCAGCATAGGACTGATCTTCAGTATATTTAACGCAAGCAACGCCTCAGCCGCTTCGGCAATCGGTGGCCAATCCGTGTTCGTGGCCGGACAACTGGGCGTCGGTTTCTCTAACAACCAGCAGGGCAGTGATCTGAGCTACGGCGGAACTGTTGGCATGCGCTTGACACCGACGGCTTCCGCGGGCGTTTTCGTCGATCGCATTACGCTGGGTTCAATCACTTCGGCAGCCGTCACGCTGAACAACAGCAGCCAATCGATGACTTTTTTTGGCGGCGAAGCCACTGTACTGATGGGCGAGCTGATGGAAGGGCTGGAGTTGGGAGCCAAAGCGGGACTGGTCTCATCTTATATAGAAGCCGCGGCACCCGGAATCTATAACGACAGCAAAAGGAATATGAACCTATTCATCGGCCCCAAAGCCGGCTATGAAATTCCCGTTGCGGAACGCCTGGCCGCAGGCGGTGAACTGAACCTGCTGTTCAAGACGACAAGCGATGAGCCGATTTCAGGTTATTCGACTGTGAACGGCGTCAGCACGATTGTGAACGTACTCGGTACTCTAAAGTATTTCTTTTGAGTTCAGCTCAGCCGGATCGCCAAGCGCGATCCGGCATCTTAGTGTAAGAAAGAACCATGCTGTTGGGCAGGGGATTCCTTCTGCCTTCATGGATCAGATTCATGCTTGCGGTCATGCTGTCAAACCACTCCTGGGAAAACAGGTTGATACGAATTCCGAAGATCCATTTCTCAAACCGGTAAAGCTCCCCTCCCCAGCCCTGACGAGGCAGAAGAACTACCAATTTGCCACCTTCGACAAGAAGACCGGCCAACTTGCGCAACGCGCCCTCCGGATCAACGACAAAGTCCAGAACTCCAGCACAGACAATGCGATCAAACTGGCCCTTCAAAGAGAGTTGCTCAATATCCGATTGCACCACCTCATCGACCTTGTCACGCAGGCGCTCTGTGAATTCCGGGACAATATCTGTTGCCGTAACATGCATTCCCGCCTGCTTGGCCGACAGCGCGTAAAAACCACCGCCACAGCCGACATCCAGGAATCGTGCAGCGGGCTCCAGATCCAGGAACTCGAGAACCGCCCGGCGCTCCCGTTGACGAAAAAAATGATAAAATCCCGCTCCCGCATAACCTTCATAGTTTGCTGAAAGTTTTCGATAATAATTGAAAACATTCTTTTTATCCTGCACTTCGACTTTGAAACAACCGGAAGTAGTTTTCATAACTGACGCCCCAAGATGCAACGGGCAGTCCAAACTCTGCAACAGTCACAAAGTATTCAGCTGCACAGGCGCCGTCGAGTGTCATGCCCGACACAGGTCCCCGCTCCCGCCCGGAATACCCAAGAATTTCCGAATGGCACGAATGGCCGTGAAATTGCTCTATGAATCCCAGAGGAATTCATGACTCGAAAAGTGCCCGCATTGAAAATTTCACTTTTTGCACTCTTGGCGTTTATTGCTTCTGTCGCGCATGCGGAATTCCAGGAGAAACCATCCACCGAAGGAGTCCTTCATCAGGGGCAGTTTGTCCCGCTTGCCGAGGGGGAGGGCAAGTTGGGCCTGCTCCGGGCTGATATTTCCGGAATCGGAAACATCAAGACCCAAAATCAGGAGGACCAGATCATCGGCTCGGTGCGCCTGAAGACCAGTGGAGTCATACACCCGCTGGAACCCGCCTTCGCCTTTTTGATCAAACAGGACGAAATCCAGCGCCGGCTTGGCGTGGAGCTTGGGACCCACTTCAATCACGGTGATGGGCAAACCACTATTACAGCTATTCCTCTCGGCATGAGCCAGGGGGTGCAGGATAGACAGGTGTCCCAATTTGCCGGCATCAGAATTCTATCCGAGCAGAACCTCGCCAATATCGTACAGCTTGAAGCGGCCCTCGAAAGCGGCCTCGATATTCGGACCCGGGACAAGACTGCTTTCAGCGCCCGCGCCGGCGTTTCCAAACAAATAGGCCGGAATGGTTTCATCAGAGCCATGATGGTTTTTGATGGCAACCGAAAGTCTTTGAAAAATGAACTCACTTCCGCAGCAATCGATTCCGCGGATCCTTTCGACGCTGCCCCGAAAGTGGTGTTTCGCGCTGGATTTGACTTCTGACTTTACGCCGCGTTTTTGGATTTTTTTTCAAGGGCGCGCCCCAGTATGCCCCTGAGATCATCATTGAAAACCGGAAGCGTCTGGACCGTTTCCAATACAGGAGCAGCAAGATCCCCTTTTTTCCTGACGCGTTCCAGAACCTCCGCCACTTCATAATTCCGCGCAGTTCCGGGTTCTATTTCACGCCAGTCCAGCGGGGTTGAAACCGTGGGGAATTCGTTAGCCCGCAGTGAGTACACCGAGGTTGTTGTCTTGAAATCAGTGTTCTGCTGCCAGTCGATGTAGACTTTTCCAGCTCGGTACTGCTTGGGCATCTTCGAGGTGACCAAGTCAGGAAATTTAAGCTCCATGAACTCTGCTGCCTGTTTCGTGAACTCCCTCACCGAACCGATTGCCTGCTGGGAATTCAGGGGTACCAGCAAATGAAGACCTTTCATCCCGGAGGTCTTTGGTACGGCCTCGAGGCGGAGCGTCTTAAATATATTCTGCATCTGCAAAGCCACTTCCATGCAACCGCTCAGATCCACGCCTTCTCCTGGGTCCAGATCAAAGACACACATCGTCGGCTTCTGTGGCGAGGAGATGGTCCCGAGCGTGGTATGGAGTTCGATTGCCGCCAGGTTTACGGCCCAAAGCAGGGTCGCCAGATCATTGATCAGACAATACCGGGTGGAACCCATGATACCCGTGGCGACCCAGGGCTGCCGGTAGTGGGGACACTGCTTTTCGTAAAATGCGCTCCCCCGTACTCCGTCCGGAAACCGCTTTAACGTAAAGGGTCGGTTCTGGAGATACGGCAGAACAGTCGGGCCGATTTTGCGGTAATACTCAAGGATCTGACCCTTCGTAAAACCTGAGGCCGGATAAAACACCTTGCTCAGGTTGGAAAACTTGAGGAGTCGCCCTTGGACGTTGACATACCGTGACTCGATGCTCAGGCAATCTCCTCCTCGGCTTCGATTTCGGTCTGCGTGACAAGATCGAAACATTGTTTGGCGGTCAGGCCTTTCACATCCACATTCCGGAGCTGTGCGGTCGGCTGCAGAATACGAAGCACTTCGTGCATTTTGTCCTCGAGTTCGTCCTTGCGCTCGACAATATGTCCAACAAGTTCGGGCAAGCGATCGTAGAAACTTTCCTTGAGTTCCACCTTGGGCCGGAAGCACTCGTCGAGAATGCTCTTGTCAATATCCATGGATTCCAGAGCCTGCCGCAATTTTTCCTCTAGACCATGCGCCCGGATTGCTTCGTAATTGATCTCGATTCCTGCAAGGCGGGTCTGCTCACCGAGGGGCAATCCCAGATCCGTCAATGCTTCTTCCTTTTCCGGAGTCAGGGTCGTCCGGGAGGTCAGTACAAATTTAAATTTCGCGTAATCAGAACTGTAATCAATGCTTCCGGGTCGGCGATCACTCAAAGCAGCGCGACGCGCGAAGTCGCGCAGACAGAACTCGTCCAGACGATTCCTGGCATACTGTTCCTTGCTTTCGATTTCTTTCTTGATGGTTCGTGCGGCAGCAAACAGATTCGCAAGCTTCGCCACCTCTTTGGGCAACTCCTGAGCGGGAATTTCAGCTTTTTTCTTCCTGGGCGTCCGAGGGGCCTTGGAGACCCTGCCGCTCAACAACTCACCCACGGCTGATTGCTCTTTTCCGCCGGGCACCGACACGAGTTTATGCTGTCCGTTTTTCCTTGGATTTGTCGCCATACCATTATGGTTTCAAATTACGCGCCGATCAGAACCGATAGTGTACTTCCGGTTTCCGCACCCGGATCATCCAGGTGGCGTTTTCGTCCATTGTCCACGCCCGCTGAAGTGGGGCATTTGGATCTTTCAGTACCAAACCTTCAATTTCCGGAAGCTGGCTGGCATTTTTATATAGTTCACTGAAATTTGAACTGAAAACAGGAGCGAGCCACAGATTTCCGGAAATCTGCAGGCCGACCGGGATTCTCAGGGCTCCAGCAGCCAGATAAACCCAGTTTTCCGGGCGGCCGGTCATTTCCTCCAAAATGCCATAGCGCTGCGTGAAATTCGTGCCAATTAAGTATTGTCCGTCATATACGAGAACATCCCACAGAACCAAAGTGTCCTTCACTCTTTCTGTCTTGTAATGCAGCAAGCCCCCATCCAGAACCTGGAATTTCCCCTTGGAAAAGTTCAACGCTTCCAGCGAACGGATCAGTTCCAGCGGCGGACGATAGCGGGCCAACCTCTGCTTTTTCCTGCCATATAACTGTATTTCGCCGTCAGGGAAGACATAAACCAGGGTCCGCCAGTCATCGTATTTGTATTGGGCAAGGTAGCCCGTAACGGATGCGAGCTCTTCCGGTCGCCATTTAGCCGCTGGATGCGGCGGAAAAATTGGGCGGAACTCGTCAAATGGTATCGGCATCGCATTCCTTTTGAAGGAATTGACCTGCAGGTCCGTAACCGCCGCGCCGAGTTGGCTTGGCTGTTGCACAAAATGTCGATAAACATGGGAGATATACGTATGCATACAAAACTACTAGTGATAGCGATCAGCGCGCTGGGAAGCCTGGCAGCCTGGGCGCAGGATGATATGGGTTCTCGCACGGAAGCGAAGGTGCCCGGTGGTCTCAAGGAAGAGAAGCTGGCCGTTCGGCCGCAAGCCGGTGTTCTGGTTTTCAAGGATGCCCAGCGAGAAGACACGAGCCGCTTTGCCGCCGGTCTTACTCTTGACTGGAACATCGCCAGCACGGTGATGCCGGAGTCGATGAGCAATTGGTACATCGGTCCGTCGACCGGTATCATCTATTCCCACCTTGGGAATTCAGATGCCAATTTCTTCGGTACCGATTCTGAGGTCTCACAGGGCAATGAAGGAGCCAACTTCTTCTACGTGCCAGCCAACGTGAAGATCGGGTATAACTTCACCGATAATTTCCGACTGGCAGCGCACGGTGGAGCAAACATCACTTACCGCTCGCAACCCAACTCGATTGTGATCGGCACTGATCAGACCAGCAAGACAACAGCATTCCCCAATGTGGGTGCTGACATGGAATGGGGTCTGGGCGGAGTCGCACTGGGCTTGCGCCCTGACGTGACGCTGGGAACGGAAGAAGCGATTTACACCGGTTCTCTAACATTGGCGATCCCGTTGGCATAACCCAACACAAACTCCGACTGAAAGGGCCGGGTGGCTGTGCCATCCGGCCTTTTTGCTGCAGCCGAGAGACGTCGAACAGCGTGATCGGGTCTTTCACAACAGGAGACAAAATCTTGGCACTGGTTGAAAAACAGCTCTCGTCACCATCCCGAATTCGGTTTACGCTAACTGAATGGATGCCTTCGATCAGTTTGTCGAAAAGGTTGTACTCCACAATAAGTTATTATCCACCGCGCAAATTCAGATTGCCAAAGCCAGCCAGCTGCAGGCTGTGGGAGGAATTTCTCTGCTCCAAGTCCTTCTTCAGGCGCAGCTCCTCAATGCGGGGCATGCCGAGCAGATCCAAAGCACCTGGCAAAGGGCCACCCAGGCAGGGCCTGCTTCAACCAAACCTGCCCCGGGCAAAAGTCTTCCCATCGCCCAGCTTCTCAGTTCAGCCCGCGCGGCCGGGGCCTCTGACTTTCACATCATTGTCGGGAGCCCCCCAGTCGTTCGGAAGTTCGGAACGCTCCAGGAATTCGGTCCTGCTCCCATCAACGCCGCAGAAGCCGAGACCCTACTTTTTAATCTGCTGGACCCTGCTCAGCGCGAGCTGCTGCTGAAGAACAAGTACCTGGATACCTCGCTCGTCCTGGAAGACGAACGTTATCGCATGTGTATTCTGAAGCAGAAGAACGGTTATGACGGGTCTTTCCGCATGATCCGCAAAAATATTGCGACTCCCAAGAGTCTGGGCCTTTCCGAAACTGTCATGACGCAACTGACCAATTATCATCAGGGCCTCGTCCTGGTCACCGGCCCCAGTGGTTGTGGCAAGAGCACCACTGTTGCCGCGATGCTGGAGATGATCAATCAAAAGCGGTCCTGCCACATCATTTCACTGGAAGACCCGATTGAAAATGTATTCGTGCCGAATAAAGCACATTTCAGCCAACGGCAATTGATCGACCATACGGCCAGCTTTTCAGCGGCTTTGCGCGCGGCCCTCCGGGAAGATCCGGATGTCATCATGATTGGCGAGCTCAGGGATTATGAGACCGCCTCTCTCGCCATCACGGCCTCTGAGACCGGCCATCTGGTGATTTCGACCTTGCACACCACCAGCGCGGTCCGGACGATCACGAGGCTGCTCGATATGTTTCCGGCTGACCAGAAACAGCAGATCCAGATGATGATCTCGGAATCGCTCCGCGGAATTATCGCACAGAAATTGATTCCACTCGAAAACAATGCAGGCCAGGTACTGGCAACCGAGATTCTCATCAACAACTCGGCGATTGGAAGCCTGATCCGCAAAAGCCAGTTCATTCAGATTCCGTCGGTGGTCCAGACGGGCGCGGCACTGGGAATGCACAGCATGGACTCCTCGATATCTGATCATTTGAAGGCTGGTACCATTTCCGGGCTGGAGGCGTATTTTGCTTCCGAGAACCAGGCTCCTCACCAGCGCTTCGCACCGAAGGATGAATGAAGCATGGCTAAAATCGACCAACTCTTTGACCTGATGATCGCCCATCAAGCTTCTGATCTGCATCTGGTCCAGGGCCAGCGCCCCAAGCTCCGGCAACACGGTTCCATCATACCCCTGAGCGAGGAGCCCCTGCTGGACGAGGCGCGCATACGGACGTTTCTGCAGGAAATCTGCAACCCGACCCGATGGGCTAACTTCCTTAAAACCAAAGATCTCGATTTCGCGTATGAAAAAGACGCCACCATGCGCTTTCGCTGCAATTACTATTGGCAAATTCATGGAATGGCGGCAGTTTTCCGAATCATCCCCACGAAGATACTCACCGTGGAAGAACTCCACCTTCCAAAGGTCATCAAGAACTTCGCTCACTTCCGGTCCGGGCTGGTGCTCGTTACCGGTCCCACGGGTTCAGGAAAAAGCACGACGCTTGCTGCCGTGATCAACCATATCAATGAGCGTTACCGGCGTTACATTCTTACGATCGAAGAGCCCATCGAGTTCGTTCACAAGAACAAAATGAGCTCCTTCTGTCAGCGGGAAGTCGGCAGTGATGTGAATACCTTTGCAGACGGGCTGCGCTCGGCCGCACGGCAGGACTGTGATGTAATTCTTGTGGGCGAAATGCGCGATCTCGAGACGATCTCGCTCGCTCTGACAGCCGCCTCAAAAGGAGTTCTTGTCTTCGGCACCCTGCATACGAACTCAGCCGTGAAAACAGTGGACCGGATCATCGACGTATTCCCGGCTCCTCTCCAGGGCATGGCGAGATCCATGCTCGCGGATTCGCTGCGGGGAATCTGTGCCCAGCTGCTCATGAAAAAAAAGAGTGGCGGTCGTGTCGCCGTCAACGAAATACTTCTAGAAGGCCCCGGCATGGGGCCCAGTATTCGCGAAGGAAATATTTCCAACCTCTACAATATTATTTCTGCCGGTCAGAGCCGCGGGATGAAGTTGATGGACGATGCGCTGCTGGAACAGGTTGCACAAGGCAATGCGGATGTCGAAGAAGCCTATCTGTTAGCCGAAAGCAAAGAAGGCTTCAGGGACAAGGTAAGGAGTGTCATACCAATACAGCCGTCCGCTCAACCATTGCCTTCCAGCTCTCCCCAGCGAACATAAAGTCGCTCCACTTCAGACTGGGCCAGCGATAGCTCCTGGGTGATTCGCGCAAGATTGGTGGCATTCGAGATATTCTCCGGATGCGAGCTTTCTTCGGTTAATTGCTGGAGCCGGGCTTCGGCCTGCTGAATGGAGGCCTCCATTCCATCGAGTTCCCGCTGATCCTTGAAACTGAGCTTTCGCCTCTTACCAGATGAGTTGGTTCCTGATCCGTTTCCCGTCTGAACGCTTTGTGTCTTCGCTCCGGAATTGCGGGAATGAGTCGTGATCCAGGTCTCCCACTGCCCGACATCCGCAAAGGTCAGCAGCTTGCCATCGGTGAACGAAAGAATTTTATTTGTCACCTGATCCAGAAAATACCGATCATGGGTCACCAGGATAACAGCACCTGGAAATTCAGCCAGACAATCCTCCAGAACATTCAGTGTCGCCATATCGAGATCATTGGTCGGCTCATCGAGGACCAGTAAATTTGCTTCAGTCAACATGAGGCGTGCGATCAGCAGTCGAGCCTGCTCTCCGCCGGAGAGTTTCCCCACGGCCATGTCCATCTGACCTTGGGTGAAAAGAAAACGATCCAGATAACTCCGGATATGCACCCGCATATTGCGGTAGCCGACATAATCGCCGGTGGGACACAAGGTTTTAGCCACGGTTTTAAGGGGATCGAGCGCTTCACGCGTCTGATCGAAATATGCGACGGAAAGGTGTTCCGAGCGGAACACCTCGCCACCCGATGGAGGTTCCGTGCCGAGAAGCACCCGGATCAAGGTTGATTTGCCCGAACCGTTCGGGCCAAGCAGCCCGAGTCGTGTTCCCGGCGTGATCAGCAGATCCAGATCGGAAAATATTTTTTTGGGTCCGTAAGACTTGAAGATTCTTTTGGCTTCGACCAGCTTCTTGGGATTTTTTTCAGCAGCCTGAAAGTCAATCCGAGCGGTCCGAACCAGATTCCGGGTCGAAAGGTCCTCGACGGTATCCTTCAACTCTCCTGCCCGGTTGATACGGGCCTGCTGTTTGGTGGTCCGGGCTTTTGCGCCCTGCCTGAGCCACTCAGTCTCGCGGCGCAGGGTGTTCTTGAGAATCACTTCGCGCTTCTCCTGCGCCAGGATGATCTGTTCACGAACGCTGAGATAATCCGCGTAATTGCCCTGAACGCTCAAAAGCCCCCCGACATGCCTGGGGTCGAGTTCCACTATTCTGTTTGCGATTCTCTGAAGGAAAAGCCGGTCATGGGTAATCGTCAGGGCGGCAAAATTCGCGCGAGCCAGCAGATTTTCAAGCCACAGGATACTTTCAACGTCCAGATGATTGGTCGGCTCATCTAAAAGCAGAAGATCCGGCTTTTTCACCAGCTCCCGGGCGAGCGCCACTTTCTTTTTCCAGCCGCCCGAAAGGAGTTCGACCTTGGTTTCTGTTCCACCGGGGAGCTGATCAAAGCCGAACCGGGAACTCAATTCATGTACGATTCCGTGCTGCTCCCAATGATCGGAGTCATCATGACTCAAGCTCTTGCCAGGAACACCCTCCAGAATGGTACTCAGTACTGTGGCTCCCGGCAGAAATTGTGGCACCTGCTCCAGAAATCCGATTCTCAGGCCCCGCTGAATGGAAAGGGTTCCCGCATCCTGGGAATAACCGCTCTGGCCTGCGAGGATCCGCAGCAAAGTGGACTTACCAGCTCCGTTGGGTCCGATGAGGCCGATTCGTTCGCCTTCGGAAATGGCGAAGGTAAGACCGGAAAATAATGGTCGTGCGGCAAAAGCCTTGGTGAGTTGATGTGCGCTGACGAGGATAGCCATGAGTCCTGTCTACTTACTCGGTTACGCGATCAGCGTCAATGTCTGGCATCTCGATTGCTCAAGCAGACGGTCTGGAGCAAATTTTTTGGGTAATTTATGACCCTTTCAGAAATTTCCATTCGCCATCGGGTCTTCGCCTGGATGCTGATGTCCGCTCTGATCGTTTTCGGCGGGATCTCGTTCGTCCGAATGGGTGTGAGTCAACTCCCCGACGTCGATTTTCCCGTGGTGACTGCCCAATTGTCCCTCATCGGGGCAGCTCCGGAAATCATGGAAACCCAGGTCGTGGATCCCGTGGAAGACGCGGTCATGAGCGTCGAAGGCGTCCGGAACGTGAAATCCGTCTCTTATGAGGGAGCCTCAACGGTCACCGTCGAGTTCGAACTGGGTCGCGACATTGATTCAGCGCTTCGGGATGTTGAAACGCGAATCTCACAAGCCCAGCGCCTCCTGCCCAAGAACATGGATCCCGTGGTCGTCACTAAAACGAATCCCGAAGATCAGCCGATTCTTTGGCTGGCCGCTTCCAGCGATTCTCTTCCTTTACGTGACTTGACGATCTATGTCCGGGATCAACTGAAAGACCGGTTCACGAGCATCCCCGGCGTCGGCGACATTATTCTGGGCGGCTATATTGAGCCAAATATGCGGATCTGGATGTCTTCTGAAAAGCTGCATCAATTCTATCTCTCTGCCACCGATGTGATCGCAGCAATTCAGAACGAACACTCGGAACCTCCGAGCGGATATGTGACGCGGGGTCGGTATGAATCCAATATCCGAATGCTCGGAGAAGCAAAAACACCAAAGGATTTTGAGGATATCATCATAAATTCCCGAGGAGGCGCGCCGAACTACCGCCCGATTCGACTCAAGCAAGTAGCCAAGGTGGAAGCAGGTATGGCGGATCTGCGGCGCATCAGCAGGACCATGGGCAAACCGGCGGTCGGCCTCGGAATCCGCAAACAGCGCGGTGCCAACGCCGTGGCCGTTGCGACGGCAGTCAAAGCCCGACTGAATGAGGTGAAAGCCAGCCTGCCCAAAGAAATTGAACTCGCCGTGAATTTTGACGCCTCGCAATTCATCCGCGACACCGTCGAGGAGTTGAATATCACGCTGCTGCTTTCCGCCGTCTTGACAGCGCTCGTGTGCTGGCTTTTTCTTGGCTCCTGGAGCGCGACCCTCAATATCATTCTCGCGATTCCGACATCGATCATTGGGACTTTCATTGTGCTGTACTTTGCGGGCTTCACGCTGAACACGTTCACGCTTCTCGCGCTGAGCCTTTCCATCGGGATTGTCGTCGACGATGCGATCATGGTTCTTGAAAACATCGCCCGGCACATGGAAGCGGGCCAGGACCGGGTCACCGCTTCACTGCTCGGATCGCGTCAGATCACCTTCGCCGCAGTAGCAGCAACCGTCGCGATTATCGCGATTTTCCTACCCGTCGCGTTCATGCAGGGGATCATCGGACAGTTTTTCTTTCAGTTTGGCGTGACTCTCACGGTAGCGGTTTCCCTCTCTTTGCTGGAAGCACTGACTCTCACACCGATGCGCTGCTCAACTTTCCTCACGGTGGGGAAACGCCGAACCCGGCTCGGCCGCCTGGTGGAACACCTGTTTGACCTCAGCCGCGTGATCTATCTGAAAGTTCTCATCGTGGCGCTCCGTCATCGCTGGAAAGTGGTCCTCGGAGCTTTCGCATTTTTCATACTTTCATTTGCAAGCATCCGGTTTCTGAACAAGGAATTCGTACCTGCGCAGGACCAGAGTGTCTTCCTCCTCAGAATGCAGACGCCCGTCGGATCTTCCATTGAATTTACGGACGAGAAATTCAAGGAAGCTGAACGCTTTCTTTTATCGCGACCGGAAGTCGCCCGGTATTACACCTCAGTCGGAGGCTTCACGGGTGGACAGATTAATACGGGAATCATGTTCGTGACCTTGAAACAACCCAAAGAACGAGAGCTCTCGCAATTGGAATTCATGGAATTATGCCGCAAGGAACTGACCAGAATTCCTGATGTGAAAACAACGATGCAGGACCTGTCTGTTCGCGGTTTCACAGCGTCCCGGGGTTTTCCGGTCGAATTTTCGATCCAAGGCCCGGATTGGGACAAGCTCGGGGAATACGCGAGCACGATTCAATCCCGACTTCAGGAAACCGGCCTGGTCACGGATCTCGATTCCGATTACCAGGTGGGCAAACCCGAAATCCGGGTGATCCCTGACCGTGACAAAGCGGCGGCACATGCCACCAGCATTCAGGCCATAGGTCAGGTCATCAGTGCAATGATGGGCGGCGAAATTGTCGGGCAATATTCCGAAGGAGGGCGACGCTACGACATCCGTGTTCGCCTGGCAGAAACCGAGCTCTCGCGGCCCGGTCAAATTGCCCGACTCTATGTCCGCAACAATCGCGGAGAACTGGTGCCCCTCAGCTCGGTGGTCCGGCTGGAAACGCAATCCACTTTCGAGTCGATTTCCCGTCAAAACCGCCAGCGCACGATCACCGTTTTTTCCAACGTCACTCAGGGAAAGTCCCAAGCCGATGCCCTGAATTCGGCGGAGATAATTGCCAAAGAAGTGTTGCCGACCGGGTACTCCATCGTCCTGAGCGGGAGCTCCGAGACATTCCGGGAATCTTTTGCCGGCTTACTTCTGGTCCTGGTGCTGGGGATAGTCGTCTCTTATATGGTCCTCGGCTCGCAATTCGACAGCTTCGTTGATCCGATCACGGTTTTGATGGCCCTTCCCTTCAGTATCTCAGGAGCATTCCTCGCGCTCTTGATCGGGGGACAATCCCTGAATATCTACAGCCTGATCGGAATGATTTTGCTTATGGGGATTGTCAAAAAGAATTCCATTCTTCTCGTCGACTTTACCAATCAGATTCGCCGGCGAAAGCAAACCTCCGTCAACGAGGCCCTGCTGGAAGCCTGCCCGATCCGGCTGCGCCCGATCTCCATGACCTCGCTTGCAACCATCGCCGGTGCGATTCCGCCCGCCCTGGCTCTCGGGCCGGGTTCCGAAACCCGGGTGCCCATGGCCATCGCCGTTATCGGTGGAATCATTGTGTCCACGACGTTGACCCTACTGGTCGTTCCGTGCGTCTACAGTCTGTTCTTTAAACTTCGCAAACCTGAGCGTGCGCAACTGAAGCTCGCAGCTTAATGCTGGTAAAAGCTGCCCACCCATTCGACCATTGCCCAGCGTTCACGTTCAGTCATGCTTTGGTTACCCCCCATTGCCGTCCCGGGGTAGCCGTCGGTGATCAGTTGAAACATGCGTTCCGGCTCGAATGTCTGCTGAGTGAAATCGGGAGGCGGAGGCTGGTACACACTTACCTGCTCCGGAGTGGGTCGTCCACCTTCTCCGTGGCATTGGACACACATAGCAGCATATAGTTCCTGGGCGCGTACCCGCTCATCAGGTTGCAGGCGAATGGGAACCGGCTTGGGTTTCCTTAAAATCGAGAATTCCTTGTTTAGAAATTCCGTAAGGTCCTCCAGCTCACCTTTCGTATAATAGTTGAACGGGGGCATTGCCGAACCTGGCACTCCCTCCAGAAGAATCCTCCGAAGCTCTTGCGGTTTAAAGCGTATGGTTGTGAGATCCTGGGGCGGAATCGCGATTTTACCCGCATCAGGTCCCTGGCCGTTCCCAACCACCCCATGACAGAACGCGCAGCTCTTCATGTAAATCACTGTCGCACCTTTTTGCGGTTCATTCAGCGTGCCCCGAAACTCAGCGACGGCTTTCTTTCTAAAAGGCTCATAAACCGGCGCGAGAGCCGCCGCATTTGCAGAAAATTGCTTCTGCTGAGGCACCAGCACACTGTCCTGCAGGACCTGCCTCGCACCCAGCATCGGCAGGATGAGTAATAGACCCAGACTCGCCGCCTCTCTCACGCGCAAGTCCCTTCCTCGTTTCTGAACTTGCAAAAGTCGCCAAAGCAAAATGATCGCTATGGTTGCACCCAGAAGAATGAGACCGTTGGCGAGCGGAGTGGCTGGCATTGGGAGTGACATGTAAAGTGCAACGCCATCCAGAACCTGCAACAAGGTTCCGGCAAATGCCCAATAGAGTAAATTTTCCCTGCGCTGCTGCCGATCTTCCGGGAGGAGATTGCGGGTCGAAAAGAAATACTGAAAGAGGCTGCCCAGAACAAGCGATGCACCGATAATATGAAAATACCTGAGAATCCAATGAAAAAGCAGCTCTCTCGGAGTAAGCTCCATGTTCTCGGCGCCCACAAGGACTGCCACGAAAACGGCCGGTATCGAAAGCAGTAAAATCAACCCGGGCACGATGCGTTTGAAGCGCCACCGCGGACTGCGGCTGTCATGATGCGCTATCGAGTCAATCAAGTAGAAGGCACTCGAAATCAGGATCACAAGCCCCATCCAATACGGGGCAAGTGCATTGACTGAACTTAGAAAGGGCAAGGGTTGCGCCATTTGCATGAGTAGGATGGGTCCGACGCCAAAGACAACGGCGAGACTTTTAAGACTGACAAATCCCCGCAAGGACTGGTAGCCCCAGTCCGACTCGCCTTCGCGCCGGTTACGCCCGCGAATCAAACCAACAGCCGCCAGGATCGCCGTTCCAATCATGAGTAAGACCAGTGTCAGATGCACGACAAAGATAACAAAGAGCAGAACCTTCGCAATGTCGTAATCCAGAGGGAAAGGCAGCATAATATCATGAAACTGACTCAGATCTTTCAAGGCGTGCCTCCCGTCAACCGGTAAAGGTAATCTGCAAGAAGCTCCTTTTCAGGTTCACTTCCTGAGAACGGGGGCATGAACGGGAGCATCTCATGCGTCCGGCCGATGATGACCTGAATTCCGTCTTTCGGGCGTCCTCTGACCCGGTCGCGAATATCATTGATGCCATTCACACTGTGACAAACACCGCAATTCCGTGCAAAAAGGTAAGCCCCCTGCTGTTCCCTATTTTTTAGCGGAGGATTCAAGGTCGGCAGCATTCCTTTTTCGCGAAAAATCAGATGCTCCGCCACAGTTATCCCGTTAGCGTACATGTAACCAGGCATGAGGTAGGGCCCGCGGATGAATTCGCGGACTCGCTCAAACTCTGCCGTGAGAATCATGATAAAAAGCAGGCAGACGAGACTCAGAATTTTGGTCGGTTTCAGCAATTTAGCAACGGCGAAGCCGATCAGTAACAAGAGCGATAACAACCCCGCTTCATGGAAGATCTTCAAGGCTACAGCATGCTGGGAATACTGACCCGTCAAAATAGAGAAGTGTGTGTAATCACGGAAGCGAATCGGAATCCTGGGCCAATATGCCCCTATTCCGCCCGCAAAGAGGAGAAGTGACGTGCCGAGAGCGACACCCAGGACCCGGAGCAGCGGCTTTTGCAATGCGCTTTCGTGCTTTTTGAAAAGCAAGATAACAATCGAGATCAATGCCCCCAGACTGAACGCAATCCCGAAACGAGAGACCAGCTGGGGAAGAAAGGTCGGATTAAAGAAAGCATCGCTGAAGCGCAGGGTTTCAGGCCAGGCACCCGGGGTCAGCATGAAACCCAGAATACCGGTGATCAGTACGGCAGAAAGTATGGCCAGAATGGCATAAACCCCCAGCCAGATGAAACGACGGACCCGGCGAGGCCCGGTCCAGTGATCCCAGAAAAAGAAAATGTATAGCAAAGTACCGGCTTCAAGCACGAAAACCACCCATTCAATGAACCACGGCCAGAAGAAGACACGCAGCATGGAGGCAGTTCCTTCGGGTGTGAGCGCCCCGATAGTGAACCAGATGCCGGCTCCGGTAATGGATCCGAATGCGGTTACCGCAATGACAGAAATCCGCAGAAGACTTCGGTTGAAACGCTCGTGTTCGGGGCTTCCATTACTCAGCCATTCCGAAAGAGTCAGCATCGCAAAGACGCCGATGGCGAAACCATGGCTCAAAAGCACATGAATCACCGCGTTCAGCCCGATGATCATTCCGTTACCAAGATAGGGAAATTGAAAAATGGCGAATTGCATCAGATCACGCACATAGCAAAATTTCAGCCGCGTTTACGCATTTGCGAGTGGGCATGGATTTGTTACAGTTGATTCATGCGTCTCGTTTATGACTATAAATCATACCGTGTCTTTCTGAAAGATTTCTATCTCACGCAAAAAAGAAAAAATTCCTCTTTTTCCTACGCGGCTTTCGCCAGGCAACTGGGACTCTCCTCTCCCGCCCACATTCAGCTAATTCTTTCCGGCAAGCGGAATCTGACCATCCACAACATCCACCTCGTTGCCGACGCGCTCAGCTTCTCAATCAACGAACTAGAATTTTTTGAAACACTGGTACATTTCACTCAGGCGGAATCGAACTCTGAAAAGCAGTTTTATGAGCGCCGTTTGCAAGAACTACATAAGGATAAACCCGAGTCCTCCTCGCGACTAAAGGTATCCTTCCTTTTGTCCAGCGGGATTCTGCCAGCGCTCCTTTTATCCATCGAAGGAAAGCACAAGGACCACGCACTTTCTGGTGGCGAGCCCTTCGGTTATTCCCCTGCAGCCACGAAGACGATTCTTACCCAGCTTCTGAACGAGGGAATAGTGACCTGCGAGCAGAACATCTATAAATTGAACCAGCGTCATCTGATTCTTCATGATAAAAAAACCCGAAGCCAGGCCCAGAAACAGTTTCTAAATCAGCAACTGCGTCTCTCAGTCCGGGCTTTCGACAAAATGTATAATCAGGATGCCAAGTTCTTTGCACATACTTTCACCATCGCTCCCGCCAGCTTCCAGAAATACCAGGATGAAATCAAAGCACTACTGGAGAAGGTAACGAAACTTTCCGACGAGGAAAGCGGGGAGAAGGTCATGCAGCTCAATATTCAGTTATTCCCTTATGAGAAAACTCTTTTAAGTTAAACGTTGCTCCAGCCGGAAGCCCGTGTAAAGCCTATCGATTGACAAAGCTCACTTTGACCACGGAGTTTTCGGTCGTCATCCCATTATAAAAAATTTTTGATTCAAATTCCCGCTCGACGTTCCCGCTCGGGGAAATCCCATGTAATACCGGATCCAAATCCCGCAAGTTGATCAAATACACAAAATTATTGCCGCGCTTTTCAACAAACCGAGCAGAATGTTTATTGGGAGCATTGATATAGACATCAAGTTGCCCCGGAACTGCCTCAACCTGATCTGTAGCCCCGGGAACATAAAGCTCAAAGCAAAAGTTAGAGATCACTGACCGGGTGCGCGCCCAGCTGTCGAACTCGACCCGTCCATCCTGAACGCGGTTTGCGTCATTGCAAGGAGGAGCCGAATCAGCTCGCGTGATCTGAACGGTAAAATTGCCGAACCATATTGGGTGATCTGCTGCAAAAGCGGTGGAATATGCAGAACTTAGAATCAATAATAGGGTTACACTTCTTTGAAACATCAACTTAACTCCTTGTCAGTACTGGAATCGCACTTTTTCAGACCGACTTGTATCACTAATGGGCTCCAAACGTGAGCAAGAACTCAAAAAAAACCGAGATTCCTGGGAACAGACTCTATTTGACATGTGCGGTGCCAATATATAGGAAGGAGCTCAGATGAAAAAGACCACGATTTTTGTGCTTCTGATCTCGACGCTTCTGACCTCTTCTCAACTTTTCGGAGAGGTTTTGTTTTCGCCTCCGACCCCGGTACCAGCTCCCGCTCCTGGCTTTGCCCTGAAGATCCAGAGGCAGTACATGAGCATGCTTCTGAAGATCCGCAATGTGAAATACATTGCGACAGCTTCCTGCGAGGAACGCTCAGGCGCCCTGATCACTGACTTTCGTTATATCGGTCCCATGATCGATTGCATCGCGGTTCGGATGAATCGCGCTTCGGATGTTTCCGCCGTAGAGAATATCTTTGACAACCCTCTCCAGCAGGATGGAGTTCTGATCCACTTTACGGATCGCGACCCCATCCCCAATAAAGGCGGAATTACGATTCATAACTGAAGCACGGTAGAGAGATGAGATTTCCGCCCGTGTTGAATGAACGATTTTGAAAGTAGCTGACATCAATCAGTCCGTCGTAATGAGTGGCGGATTTTTTTTCAAAACGCAAAAATACATAGCCACTCCTGCCGAAGTCCTCCTGCACCATCATCACGTTCCCATATTCGATGACGCGCAACATTGGTTTGGAGAGCGTGACCACGTGCTCTTCCCGCTCCCCGGAAAAGATCCTGGTCTGCAAATCGACTTCCCGAATCTCCCCGTCCACCGATTTGACCTCGATATCCAGCGTATTCAGTTTATTGATCAGGCAAGAGAATCGACGAGTTGTGTCACCCGCAGCAATTCCCGGAACACTCACAAGGGCCACCAAACCTATAACAAACAAGTTCATCTGCTTTTTCATATCAGTCTCCTTGCCCCGCTTATAAAGAGAATTCAGAACTTCGGCAATGAAGCGGGAGCCTGAGTCCGGGTTTTCAATTACAAAAAGTTACAATGCTCTGCCGGAAGGAATTTGGACCCCCAGCGAACACACTGGAATAGCGTTTGCAATTTGCCGCGCGGCCGTAAACCGCTATGCCTCAAATCTTCACTCGGGAAACCAGCACTTTCATTCAATGGGGAATACCCATCGCTCTCCTCCTGATCACACTGGCAGGCTGGGGTTTTCACATTTTTCAAAGGTCTTCGTCCCAAACCGGGGTGGGCTTGGCGCCAGAGCAGGACGTGCCCTTCAATCATCAGCATCATATTGAGGCGACCGGGGTCGATTGCCGCTATTGCCATACTTCAGCAGAAGTATCAGCTCACGCAGGATTCCCCAGTACGGATATCTGCATGAGCTGCCATTCGCAGATCTGGAAAGACAGTGCAGTTCTGGAACCGGTTCGCGAGAGCTTGCGTTCCGGAATCCCCCTTCAGTGGCAGCGCGTTTATGTTCTGCCAGACTTCGTCTATTTCAACCACAGTGCGCACGTAAACCGCGATGTGAAATGCTCGGAATGCCATGGCCCCGTGGAAGCAATGCCTTTGACGTGGAAGTTTCGCGATTTCTACATGAAAGATTGCCTCGCCTGTCATCGCAAAGCCGACCCGATTACAAGCCATCGGATCACGAGGTGCTCCGCATGTCATCGGTAGAAGAGCTTCTGAACGGAAATCTGAATCGTCGTGAATTTCTGAGCGTGCTGAGTGCGCCGCTGGTGCTGGCTGCACTTGGAGGTTGTGTCAAACCTTTCAATCGCGCGATCCCTTATGTCCGTCAGCCCGAAGGCACCCTTCCGGGAATTCCGCGCTTCTTTGCTTCCACCCTGACCCAACAAGGCTATGGGAGAGGAATCCTGGTTGAAACCCACCTGGGCCGTCCCACCAAAATAGAGGGCAATCCAGATCATCCAGCCAGCCTCGGGGCGACCGACGCATTCATGCAGGCAAGCATTCTGGATCTCTATGATCCGGATCGCTCCAAACACATCAGCTATCGACGCGAAGGCCATGTCAGGGAGGCCACCTGGGGTGAATTCAGGGCCTCCTTCAAAAATCCACTTTCGAAGCTGAGAATTCTGAGTGGAAGGATCACCTCCCCCACCCAGACCCGGCTCATTCATTCAATTCTGAAGCGCAGTCCGGAAGCGCGCTGGATTTCTTACGACCCACTGAATCCGGGAAATTCCGCTGAAGGCTGTGCCAGGGCGTTGGGCCGCCCGACAGTACCGGTTTACGACTTCAAAAACGCAGACCTCGTCATCAGCCTCGACTCTGATTTTATCGACCGGGGACCCGCAAACCTCCGTCATGCCCATGATTTCGTCATCGAGCGCGAAAATTCCAGCCGAAGACTCTACACCTTTGAGTGCAGTCCGTCACTGACTGGCGCTCACTCCGATCGCTGTTATCCGGTAAACTCTCGCGAGCTTCAAGAAGCCGTGGAAATACTCACTGACCCTGGCCATTTCGGCTCAGGATTAATGAAAACGCGCCTCCGTCCTATTCTGGCTCAACTCAGAAAGCAGCGAGGTCGCAGCATCATTCTGGCCGGTGATTACCTGCCAGCAACCGTTCACGCTAAAATTCAGCTGCTGAACGCGGAACTCGGGAACATAGGTAAAACCATAGAATATATCGCGCCACCCGAAGTGAATCCCCCGAAACTGCATGCCTTTACCGAACTTTGCCGCGAAATGATGACTGGTCAGATCGAAACACTTCTCATCCTGGACTCGAACCCGGTTTACGCTGCACCAGCCGATCTGCATTTTGCGGAAGCTCTGAAGCAAGTTCCGCATAAGATACATGCGGGTCTTTACGCTGATGAGTCCGCGGAACTCTGCGACTGGCATATCCCGCTACAACATGAACTTGAATCATGGGATGACGCTCGGGCTTTCGACGGAACAGCCAGTCTCACCCAGCCGATGATTGAGCCGATTTTCAACTCCCTATCCAAATTACAGTTGCTGGGCGCTCTTGCCGGCGACTCACGTTCAGCCCGAGAGCTCTTGCGCGAAACCTGGTCAAATCTTAACGAACGGGAATGGCATGAAGCCCTTCGCAGAGGGGTGATTGCGGAGACCCGCGCGTCTTTTCTGCGCGTCAAACCCAAAGCCGATATGCTCAAATTCGTCGAGCCTGAGAAGAGCGATTCGCAGGAATTTGAAATATTTCTCAGACCCGATCCCACTCTGGATGACGGCCGATACGCGAACAATGCCTGGCTACAGGAACTTCCAAAGCCCCTCTCAAAACTGGTTTGGGGCAACGCCCTGATGATCAGCCCGGAAGACGCCAAGCGCTGGTCTCTTGCAAATGGTGATACGGTGCAAATCACGGGTTCCGCGTCCCCCGTTCAGCTCCCGATCTGGATTGCACCCGGACAGCGCGAAAACACGGGAACCCTGCACCTGGGCCATGGCCGCACCCATGCGGGATCGGTGGGTTCCGGTCACGGTTTCAATGCCTATGTTCTCCAGCAATCCACTCACCCTTTCCGTTATGCCTCCACTACCGTGCAGAAGATCCCGTCTGCGGCGAAAGTTTCACTGGTCACCACGCAAGAGCAAGGGGTGATGCTGCCGGGAACTGAAACAAGCTTCATTCGAACCACTCGCAAAAACGCGCCTCACAAGCCGATCCACGCCTCGCCCCTTCTCGCTCCCAAAAGGTCGGCACCGGATCCAGACCTGAAAGATGCGCTCTATAAATGGGGAATGAGCATTAACCTGAATGCCTGCACCGGCTGCAGCGCCTGCGTAATCGCATGTCAAGCGGAGAATAACATACCGACGGTCGGGAAAGATCAGTGCGAGCGAGGGCGCTCCATGCATTGGCTGAGAATTGACCGCTATTACGGAGAGGCACCCCAAGGTAATAAAATCTACTTCCAGCCGGTTCCCTGCATGCATTGTGAAACCGCCCCCTGTGAACTTGTCTGCCCGACCGGCGCCACTTCTCACGATGACGACGGGATCAATAACATGGTCTATAATCGCTGCGTCGGAACTCGGTATTGCTCTAACAACTGCCCCTACAAAGTCCGTCGCTTCAATTTCCTGAAGTACGTGGACGAAGAAACAGAGTCGCTGAAACTCCAGCGCAATCCGAACGTCAGTGTCAGGAGTCGGGGGGTGATGGAAAAATGCACCTACTGTGTTCAGCGGCTGAATGCCGCGAAGATCGCTTCAGGCGCTCAGGGTCGCCTGATCGTGGATGGTGAAGTCAAAACAGCCTGCCAGGCAGCATGCCCAACGCAAGCCATTGTATTTGGAAATCTCAATGATCCCTCCGCCCATGTGACCCGGCTTCGGGACAATCCTCGCAGCTATGGAATGCTGGAAGAATTGGGTACCCGCCCGCGCACAACCTATCTCGCACGGATCGAAAAGGAGGAAATATGAAAGAGCAGGATCTTTCGATTATCTCCGAATGGGTTCTTTTGCGCAAGAAGTCCAGCGGATTCCTGGGATTGCTCGGGCTGAGTTCCTTGCTGCTTCTGGTGCTGGGACTGACAGTCTACTATCTGTTCACGCGAGGCGTGGGTGTGTTCGGAATCAATATTCCGGTGGTCTGGGGTTTTGACATCACGAATTTTGTCTGGTGGATCGGAATCGGCCATGCTGGAACTTTTATTTCCGCATTTCTTCTGCTGATGCGGCAGAACTGGCGTTCATCGATCAACCGCTTTGCCGAAGCAATGACCCTTTTTGCGGTGACGTGCGCCGGGCTTTTTCCTGTTCTTCATTTGGGCAGGCCCCAGTATCTTTACTGGCTCCTTCCCTATCCAGATACGATGGGGACCTGGCCCCAGTGGCGAAGCCCTCTGGTATGGGATGTTTTTGCTGTGACCACCTATTTTCTGGTTTCCCTGCTCTTCTGGTACGTCGGGCTCATTCCGGATCTCGCAGTCCTGCGCGATCAGACCACTTCACGCCTGAAACAGTTTCTTTACGGAATCTTCGCCCTGGGTTGGCGCGGCTCCGTACGGCATTGGGAGCACTATCAGGTGGTTTATCTTCTGCTCGCGGGACTGGCCACTGCACTGGTGGTATCAGTGCACAGCGTGGTCAGCCTGGATTTCACCGCCTCGATTGTGCCGGGCTGGCACTCAACGATTTTTCCGCCGTATTTCGTCGCTGGAGCGATCTTTTCCGGGTTCGCGATGGTTCTGACGATTGCCGTGCCACTGCGGACCTACTTCGGTTTCAAGCATCTAATCACCGAGGCTCATCTGGACAAAGCCGCCAAGCTGATTCTCGTTACGGGCCTGATTGTCGCCTACAGCTACGTAATGGAAGGCTTCACCGCGTGGTATTCAAACAGCTCTTTTGAGAAATTCACCTGGGTGAACCGGGCGCTGGGTCCTTACGCGCCACTCTTCTGGTTACTGCTCGTGTGCAACGTCGCCCTTCCGCAATTTTTCTGGAGCGCCAAATGCCGCAAAAACGGTGCAATTCTTCTGAGCGTTTCCCTCGGTATCCAGCTTGGAATGTGGGCAGAACGTTTTGTCATCATCGTGACCAGCCTTCACCGCAATGTTATGCCTTCCCGATGGGGAATGTATTATCCGACGGTTTGGGACTGGGGAGCCTTACTCGGCTCAATCGGGCTATTCGGCTTTGCATTTTTGCTGTTCCTTGCCTTTATCCCGGCGATCTCCATTTCTGAAATGCGCAAGCTGCTGAGCGAGGAAAAATCCGATGCCAATACCAATAAATGACTCTCAGGAAAACACTCCGTTCGCTCTGTATGGATTGGCTGCCGAATTCAAAAGCCCGGAAGCCCTGCTGCTGGCTGCCAAGGGTGCCCGAAACGCCGGTTTCACAAAAATGGAGGCTTTCACCCCGTTTCATATTGAATCTCTCGCAGGGATTATTGACCCCTCGTTCTCCGGGCGGGGATTATCCCGTACCTCCTTTCTTCCGGGAATAACCCTCATTTCAGCACTGATCGGAATGGGCACGGGATTTGGTATGCAATACTATTCTGCGGTATTGGATTATCCGCAGACCGTTGCCGGTCGACCCCATGCAAGCTGGCCTGCATTCATCCCGATCACCTTCGAAATGACCATCCTTTTTGCAGGAGTCGCAGCCGTCTTCGGCATGCTGATCATCAATGGCCTTCCTCGTCTTCATCATCCGATATTTTTTCATCCAAACTATGGGAAACCCCGGCATTCCCAATACATTCTGGTGATCAAAGCCAATGATCCGCTCTACTCCACCTCCGCCGCAACTCGACTGCTGGAGCGACTGGCCGGTTACAATCTCGTGGAGGTCCCACTTCGATGAACTTGAACCAGTATGGACCTGTCACTGTCTTGATTACCGCTTCAATTATTCTGCAAGGCTGCCAGCAAAGAATGGCGACCCAGCCGAAATTTCTGGCCTACGCACCGACATCGTTTTTCAGCGACAGCAGTTCCGCGCGCCCGGTCCCCTCCGGGACGGTTTCGCGAGAGCAGGAATTTTCGGAGCGCAAGCCGGTTCCCTCTGCCGCGATTCTCAAGCGGGGGCAAGAGCGGTACCGGATCTTCTGTGCCACCTGCCACGGCGAGAATGGCGCGGGAGAGGGTCAGGTCACGCGTCACGGTTTCGCTCGTCTGAAACCATTTACTGCGAAACAGTTTTCAGAAGATGAGGCACTCTTCTCGGCAATATTCAAACGTGGCCTGATAGAACATCCCTTTGGTGCCAGCATCAACCCCTCAGATCGCTGGGCTCTGGTTTTCCATTTGCAGCAAATGAAGGTTTCGAAATGACGATCGATTTCTTTTTACATATTTATCTGACGGTCTGGCTCCTGGTGCTTCAAATTCCGCTAGGCGGTCTGGGACTTCTGATGATCTTTCATTTAACCGGAGGTCATTGGGGGCAGGCACTCCGTCCCGCTCTGGAGAGAACGCTTCGTCTGCTGCCGATTCTGGCAATTCTGTTCATTCCACTGATCATCGGGGCGAATCAGCTCTTCCCCTGGGTCAGCACCCGGCATGCGACTCATCCAGTCTTCCTGAGCCTGCCGATTTTCGCGCTTCGCGCACTTACCTACTTCGGGATCTGGTCCGGAATTTCCTATTTTCTGCTCCGGGCGCCGACCCAGAAACTGGCAGCAATCGGTCTTCTCATCCACAGCTTCGCTGTCTCCTTTGCGGCAATCGACTGGATAATGACTCTGGAGCCCCACTGGTACTCGAGTGAACTCGGCCTAGTATACCTTGTGAGCTGCGGTTTGAGTGCGCTGGCGTTCGCTGTACTCATCCCATCCACTTTGAATCTTCAACAGCACTCCGCACCCGGTACTTCGCCCCTGCTTGGAAAATCCTTGGGGCGCGATCTGGGCAATCTCCTGCTGATGCTCACACTTCTTTGGTCTTACCTCGCATTCAGCCAGTATCTGATCATCTGGTTGGGCCAGTTGCCGGAGGAAACTTCGTGGTTCATCCGAAGGACCGAAGGCAACTGGAGGACTGTTGCTCAGGCAATCGTCATAATTTCTTTTGCCGTGCCTTTTATGGCCCTGCTCTTCCGATCAGTCAAAGATTCACCCCGCCTTCTGAAGGCGGTCTGCATTATTATTCTGCTGGGAAGAGTCTTCGATCAATACTGGATGATAGCTCCGTGATCAGTTCGACTGCTCAACGGAAATTGAGGAACTGAAGTAAGGATCCTGGAACTCTTCGGGCATTAACTTGTTGTCATCAATAAACACCTGAGTCGTGTTGATCGTGAGGGATACTTTTTCGAACTTGCCCGAATCAGTCCATTGCTTCACATTAACGCGGTAGATTCCGGGTCCCACCCGGCTGGTCTTGAGCACTTCGTAAAATGAGCCGAGCTCGAAGGCTGTCTGAACGTTGTTCGTTTCTCCAGCGTGAAAATACGTCAGGAGAAGTCTGTAGCGCGGACTGACGTCCGTACTTTTCCCGTTATCCACCGTGATCAATCTGACTTTAATGTCCTTGCTCTCGTTCTGTCCGAGCACCGTGGAATCCATCACGCGAGCTATGTCTATCTTTGCTTCGGTTTGAGAAAGAGACGGGATTACCAGGGGGGCCGCATCAGCAGTAAAGGCAAAAAGAGTCAGAACAGCAATCGTTATTAAGGACTTCATTGGGGTTCTCCGTTCCAAAGTTGCGCAACCAGTAACACGGCGCGTCATTGCTAGCAAGAAATTAATGGTTAGGAAAAACCTAAATGATCTCCCGGTTTTTGGCAGCACAAGGGCAGTCTTTGCATTCATTGACTTCGCGGAGAATATTGATTAATTTTGGACCACTCTCAATCTTCAATAATCTCTGGGAACTACACCCGCGGGGGACTTACGTTCATGAGCATCAGTCATCTGGCGAAAACAATTGCTACCTCTCCGACACTCAAGCTGAATGAGAAAGCGGCACTGCTCCGCGAACAGGGGCAGGCCGTTATTCATCTCGGGACGGGCGAGCCGAAAATCAAAACGCCGATCGATGCGATTCTCGCCGCGTCCGCCAAGCTGACTTCCGCAGAAGTGAAGTACACGCCGACCGACGGCATTCCGGCTCTGAAGAAAGCCATAATCCGCTACACCGAAGACAATTACGGCAAAGTCATCGGCCCGCAGAACGTCATGGTGGCTCCGGGAGCCAAGGCCGCTCTTTACTCGCTCTTTCTCGCAATCATTAATCCGCAGGACGAAGTCATCATTCCCGCTCCTTACTGGGTCAGCTATCCCGAAATGGTGAAAATGGTCTACGGCGTTCCCGTCATCGTCAAACCGCTGGACGGACGTTTCGAACCTAAAATTTCCGAAATCGCCGCTGCCATCACCTCAAACACCAAAGCCGTCATTATCAACAGTCCGAACAACCCCTCAGGGGCAGTCTATTCGGCCGAATTTGTCAAAGGTGTGGTCGAGCTTTGCGAAAACAAAAAAATCTTCCTCATCATGGATGATATTTATCACAAGCTCATCTTCGACGGTAATGAAGCCGTTTCGCCGTATCAGTATGCCAAAGACCAGTCTGAGAATTCCCGCCTTATCGTCATCAATGGCCTTTCGAAGCTTTATGGTATGACAGGATTCAGAATCGGCTGGGTCATCGCTCCCAAGCCGCTCATTGAAGTGATGACCAATATTCAGGGTCAGACCGTTTCCTGTCCTTCAGCGCTTTTGCAATCTGCCGCAATCGGCGCCCTTACGGGAATGCAGAGCGTGACCAAGAGTCTCAACATGACCCTCGAGAATTCACGCAATATCATGATGAAGGAGCTCCAATCTTTTGACGGCGTTCACTGCATCAAGCCCGGCGGCACGTTCTATTGCCTGCCGGACTTCTCCCATTATAACCGCAGCTCCGAGGCGCTCTCGAACATGCTACTCGAGCGGGCGCTGGTCGTGACCGTGCCCGGCAAGGAATTCGGAATGGAAGGACATCTCCGTTTAAGCTACTGCGGATCGATCAAGGAAATCACCGAGGGCCTGCAGCGGATCAAGTGGGCACTGGATCCGAATGCTCCGAAAGAAATTTTCATTGGCGACAGAAAATGTGTGAGGGACTGGAAATGATGAATCTCCTCGATATCAAAACCCCGGCAACCGGCGAAGCCAAAGCGGTTAAAAGTGAATTCGGCCTCGATAATCTTGGCTTTCAGAATCTCGGCAATGTTTACTGGAATCTGAGCGCGCCCGCCCTTTATGAAGAAGCCATCTTCCGCAAAGAAGGCCGCATCAGTCAGCATGGCCCTTTCGTCTGCAGCACAGGCAAACACACCGCGCGTTCGGCGAACGACAAATTCGTGGTCCGCGGAACCGATTCCGAAGGCCATGTCTGGTGGGGCGAATACAACCGCCCGTACAATCCCGAAAAATTCAGCCTGCTCATGAGCAGACTGCAGGGCTTCCTGCAGGGACGAGATGTCTTCGTCCAGGACACCTACGCCGGCTCCGACCCGAACTACCGGATGCCCATCCGCGTGATCACCGAATATGCCTGGCACAGCCTGTTTGCCAAAAACATGTTCATTGAACCCGAGACTCACGACGAACTCCGTAAGCTGGTTCCGCAGTTCACGTTGATCTGCGCGCCTTCGTTCAATGCGATGCCGGAAATCGATTCCACAGGCACCAAGACTTTCATCATCCTGAACTTTGAACAGCGCATCGCGATCATCGGCGGCACGCAATACGCCGGCGAAATCAAGAAGTCCATTTTCACGGTCATGAACTATCTGCTGCCCCTGCAAGGCGTGATGTCCATGCACTGCTCGGCAAATATCGGCAAGGCGGATGATGTTTCTCTTTTCTTCGGGCTCTCGGGAACCGGGAAAACAACTTTATCTGCTGATCCGAATCGCAAACTCATCGGCGATGACGAACATGGCTGGAGCGATGATGGCGTCTTCAATATTGAAGGCGGTTGCTACGCGAAGGTCATCAATCTTTCCGCCAGTGCGGAGCCCGAGATTTTTTCCTGCACGCGGCGCTTCGGAACGATACTCGAAAACGTGGTTCACGATCCGATCACCCGGCAATTGGATCTGACCGACGACCGCATGACAGAAAACACCCGTGCTTCCTATCCGCTCGATTTCATCGGCAACTCGGTCGCAGAAAAGCGGGGAGGACACCCGAAAAATATAATTCTTCTGACCTGTGATGCTTCCGGAGTCATGCCTCCGATCGCGCGGCTCACCCCGGAGCAGGCGCTCTATCACTTTATCTCCGGCTACACTGCCAAGGTCAGCGGAACCGAGATGGACATGACGGCAGAACCTTCTATCACGTTCTCTGCCTGCTTTGGCGGGCCGTTCATGGTACATCATCCGGCCTTTTATGCGGAAATTCTCAAAAAGAAAATCCTGCGCCACGGCGTCAAGTGCTGGCTCGTGAATACCGGCTGGGTCGGAGGCCCCTACCGCGTCGGCAAGCGAATCAGCATCAAGCACACGCGCGCTCTCCTGAACGCGGCCTTGGATGGCAAACTCGACCAGGTGGAATACCGCCGCGACCCGGTCTTCGGCTTTGAAGTGCCCACGAGTTGTGAGGGCGTTCCGGCCAGTGTGATGGATCCTTCCAGCTCCTGGGAGAGCAAGGCCGCCTATGAAGATCGCTATCGTCAGCTGGCTTCACGCTTCATCGAGAATTTCAAAAAATTCTCCGATGGCTGCCCGCGGGAAATCATCGATGCGGGTCCGAAGCGCTGAGTCTTTGCCTTATTTAGAAGCGAATACCTAAGAGCGCGTAAACACGTTTGAGGTAGAAAGCCCAATATTCGGGCATTCTATCTTCGGGCATCCCCTGACGGGCCCATTCTGTCATGATCTTCTTTGTTTCCTTGAGAATTCCTTCTTTGGGATCCAGGGATAAAATCTGATTGTACTTGAAGCCAAGTTCCAGGATCTTGCCGGAGGCGCGTGCACGCTCTTCTTCAAGGAAAGGCAGAGGAAAAGTCTCCGCTTTGCTGAATCGCGCCAGTGCTTCCAGTGAGAGGAGCAGCTCTTTCCTGCGATTCTGGATCTTCATCTTTTCGTCAGAACTGCAGGCCTTTTCCCGGCATTCGCTCCGACTCAGAAAGAAACTCCGGATATTTTCGAAAACCAGATTAAACAGAGAATCCTGGGGCTGACCCAGGCTCCCAGTGGTCTTCCAGGTATTTGCCAGTTCCTCGAACCGGGCGCGGCTTGCATCCCAGTCAGCGGAGAGAGCGAGAGACTCGGCTTCTCGAATCACGGCATTCCGAGCTTCCGCCCGTTGCGTGGTCTCATCTTTGACGGCCTGCCTGGCCTGGCTCACCTGCTGTCGGATCAAATCCGATACCTGCCGGAAGGTGGTCTCACTGAACTGGACATCGAACTTCCTGGAGAACTCCCTGAGCTGCGTCAGGTAACGCTCCACTGTCCTGATCTCGTTTTCATGCTGATCAACGGCCTGAAGCGCTCGCGGCAGATTGGCGCCGGTCTTCGCCTGAATCTGCTCCAGAACGGCTTGAAGTTTCGGCTGGATTTCTTGAGCGAGACTCACCTGCTTCTCCAGCTCACTCATGAGTTCAGCGCCCAGACGGGTCTGGTAAAGATCAAACTGCTTTTGAAGCTCCCTGGCTCCTTCTGGCAGAGGATCTCGTTTCCACCTCTCTTCAATGCTTAGGGCAGTTCTGAGGCGATTGACCAGTGTCTGAACGATCGGGCGAATGGCACCTTTCGGAGCACTGATGGTCGACGGCTCAGGCTCGCTCACATTTCTCATTTCAGCTAAAATATTCTGCTTCTTCTCAATCGCATTTTTTTCAATCCGCTTCACCTGACCGAGCTGAAGATTAAAAAATCGGAAATACGTTTCAAAAAGTTTTCCGAAAACAATATTGCGTTCCTGCGTCTTGGAGGACTTTTTTTCGCCGATCTGACTCCAGGCAGTCTGGAGCTCTCGGACCTTTGCGGCAACAGTTTCATCGAATGCTGAACTCTTGAATTCAAGCCGGGTCCGCGGGTCTGAAAGTACTGTGGCCGTCAATTCAATCGGTTTTGCGAGATGCTCCGATACTATTGCTTTGAGGCTTTCCAAAGCCAAATCCCTCATTTTGTCACAGAGGACCCAACCTTGATCAGTCTGGGTTTTGAACTGCTCCCAGATCTTGTGATCTTTCCCTCTTTCAAGACTTCCCAACTCCTTCATCTCTCTGGACCAGTCAAAAAGCCGCTGGCCCAGCCCCGAAGCAAGAACAAGAGCCGTTTCCGGGTCCCCGGCGGTCTCGATTTTTGCGATGAGCTCGGCTAACTCCGCCTGAATCCGCTGGGCTCTCTCGGTTCGGGCCCAGGCGCTCCACTTTTCCTCGTTGGCCACTTCGGCGCGCTTGGAGAACAATTCCTTAAGCAGAGTTTCCGCTTCAGATAACTTCTCAGGGAAGTTGCTTCTCCAGCGCTGAAGATCGGCGAGTGCTTTTTTTAGAAACCGCAGTTCACTCTCAATTTTGGGATGGCGCAGCTGCTCACCTGCTTCGCGGATTCGCGTGAGGAACTGATCCAGCTCTCTTGCCTGATACTCGCGATTCTTCTCCGCTCGTTCCTGTTTTTCCTTTTTTTCAATCGAAAGCTGATCCGCCTTGTTCAAGTCCGGCTGACTTGTGGTCAGTTCCGCGGGCCGCTTCAGATCGGTTTTTCGAGATTTGTCTCCTGCTTCCAGGTTCCGGGCGAATTTCTGGAGGACGACAAAGTCCTGCGGAAATGCATATTTTTCTTCAAGTTCCTTGAAGCGTTTCTGCAGGTTCTCACGCACAACCCTGGAAATGGAATTTGCCCTGGCTGGATCGAGTTGATCGGAAATGGCTTCCATTTCAGCACAGGTTTTCTCATACAAGTCGATCTTGGCTTTCAGACGCGTTCTCAGCGCCACAAAATGAGTAGCTGTCTGTGAGGGCTGAGAATCGTCAATTTTCGCATCGAAGGCTTCGTTCAGCAGATCCCGGGCACTGCTCCAGTCGGGGCTGACAAGGAACTCCTGAATTCGTTCTGAAATCGCGGTCAATTCCTGTTCAGCATTGATCGTCCCGGCGCCGGTAATTTTGCGAAGCTGTTTGTCAGCGATCCGCTTCAGTTTTTTGTCGACGGCACTCCGGTTCACGCGCTTCAGTGTGGCCTGATCGGAAACCGCCTGGAGGATTCGAATTTTAAGCTCCTGATTCGTGAAAGTCTGCAGACACCGGATCACCGCCCGCTCAGACAAGCTGGAAACAGCATCCTTCAGATCGGCCTCGTTCAAAGAACTGAACTGGGCCTCCTGCTCTTGGGATGACAGCGCAGGAGAAGTAGGCTCACGGGTTTCGGATGCGGGCCGATCAAGCGCAGGGCTCCGTCCCGTCAACTTGTTAATAAATGAATTGAATTTACCAGAGACGTCAGCCATGGTTGCTCTCCTCGCAATCATTCATATCTGAGCGCATCGATGGGATGCAACTCCGAAGCTTTTTTGGCGGGATAAATCCCGAAAAGAACACCGATTCCGGCGGAAAAAAAGAAAGCGAGAAAGATTGCGGTGGGCGAAACGGAAGTAGCCCAGCCCGATTCCGAGCAGGCCCCCTGCAACACTGATCACGATCGTTTCAGAAAGGAACTGCCCCTTCTATTCATCAGTTCAATGATCGCATGCACATCTATTAGATAGAGCTTGCTCAGCTCTGGCCTGCAGATCCGAGCACTTCCTTGTTTTTGTAAATAATGAGCTTCTTCAATTCATCGCGAGCCGGGCCGAGATACTTGCGCGGATCGAATTCCTTCGGGTTCTGGGCAAAGACTTTACGAATCGAAGCGGTCATGGCGAGACGACCATCGCTGTCGATATTGATTTTGCATACGGAGGACCGGGCGGCGCGGCGCAGCTCTTCTTCCGGAATTCCGACGGCATCTTCGAGCTTGCCGCCGAATTCGTTGATCTGGTTGACGTACTCCGGAACCACCGAAGAAGCACCGTGAAGAACAATTGCGAATCCCGGAATTCGCTTTTCGATCTCTTCGAGAATGTCAAAACGGAGCGGAGGCGGCACGAGCACACCATTGGCGGTTTTGGTGCATTGCGAAGGTTTGAACTTGGTTGCGCCATGGGAAGTGCCGATGGAAATCGCCAGCGAATCAACCCCCGTCTTTTTCACGAAATCTTCAACCTGCTCGGGTTGCGTGTAAACGGATTTGGCGGCGACCACATCATCTTCGATGCCGGCAAGCACCCCGAGCTCGCCCTCAACCGAGACATCATTCGCATGCGCGAATTCCACCACCTGGCGGGTCAGACGGACGTTCTCCTCATAAGGATGATGGGAACCATCGATCATGACGGAAGAGAAGCCGGATTCAATGCACGATTTGGCAAGCTCAAAGGTATCACCATGATCCAGATGCAAGGCGAATTTGACCGGCGATTTTGCCGCGCGGATCATCGCGACCGCACCCATCGCCATATAACGAAGCAGGGTGGCATCCGCGTATTTGCGCGCGCCGCTCGAGACCTGAAGAATGAAGGGCGAGTTGGATTCAATGCAGCCGTAAACGATCGCCTGAAGCTGCTCCATATTATTGAAATTGTAGGCGGGAATGGCGTAACGGCCCTTCATCGCTTTGGCGAACATCTCACGTGTATTGACCAGACCCAGTTCTTTGTACGAAAATTTTTCCATAATATCGTCCTTTCTCAATTTTCAGCTGTCGAGCGCTCCGAGCATACCCCTAAAAGCGGCCTTCGTCAGCTGCGCTTTTGGCCAGACACCAACGAATTGCACTGATCGGGCCTTTGGCGATATCCACTTCATTGGTCAAGAGCACCAGAAATTTATGAGCAAGCGGGTCGATCCAGAGCGATGTACCAGTATATCCCGTATGACCGAAGGATTCCCTTGAAAAATCGCCCCGGGGCGCACACGAATAGGCCGTATCGATATCAAAGCCCAAGCCCCGAAGATCAACAGAATGCTCAGGATCCGAAGTCATGAACCTGATCGAATCGGTCGAAAGAAACTGCCGCTGCCTGCCTTGCCGATCAACGAGCAGGCCTCGATTCAGGATCATCTGAGCGAAAAGAGCAACTTCAGTTGCCGTGGAAAATACGCCCGCATTCCCGGCAACCCCCCCGAAAGCATACGCCAGGGGATCATGTGGCCGGCAACTTCGCAGAGCTCGTGCGCAAACACTGCCAACCGGCGGCAAATAGCCCGTTCGCTTCATCCCGAGCGGCTCAAAAATTTCCAGACGTGCAAAAGCGTCAAGCCTTAGCCCTGAGACCCGCTCAACGACTTCACCCAGTAAGATGTAAGCTGCATCAGTATAGCTGAAGCGCTGGCGTTGCGACGGATCCGGAACCAAGCCGTCTTTCAGCAATTTTGAGAGATAAGCTTTCTTGGCGTTTCTCCACCAATGTTTCGCGGGCAGAGCGACATCCCGGATTCCGGCCCGATGGCGCAAGAACCGCTCAAGAGGAACTTTGCCAAATCCCGCTTTCGCAAATTCCGGCAGATACTCCTGTAAGGGCGAACTCAGCGAGAGAAGTCCCCGCTCTCTCAAAATCATGATCGCGGTCGCCGTTGCGATTACTTTGGTCATGGACGCCAGATCATAAAGCGTCTCAGAATTGACCGGAGTGGCGTTCTCCAGGGACAATGTCCCGCGGGACAGAGCGAGGGAGATCCCCGAACCGTCCCCGAAGGCGATACTCGCCCCCGGAATTCGCCGGGTCTGAACCGCCTGCTCAAGAATTGCCCTCGCTACACTCTCCAGCCCCCCACGGCTCATCTCCTCTTTATAAGTCGAATGGTAGATCGCGGCTGCTTCAGCGCAAGAGAGAACAACCGGTACAGGCCTTGGGTCAGGGCTGCCGGGCTCGGCAGCCCCAGAAAATGAAGTCGACACGAAAACGGCGAGCAGAATCCCGAAAAACCTCATGTCTGAACTCTATCCGATATCCGGCTGAACCGAAAGTTTCCCGATTGACTCGGTCGAGATCTAATGATGTCCTCAGTCATTCACTTCTATGCTGACGATACTTTTCATTTTCATCGGATTTGCGATTTTTTTTGATTTCATGAACGGCTTTCATGATAGCTCGAACATCGTTTCCACGATGATATCCTCGAGGGCTCTCTCTCCGCGTCAAGCGCTTACGATCGTCGCAATTGCCGAATTCATCGGTCCCTTCATATTTGGTGTTGCTGTGGCCGAAACCATCGGCACTGACATCCTGCAGCTTCCAGCAGATGCCCGTGAAGCCCTCCCCGTGATCATGGCGGCACTCATTTCGGCAGTCTGTTGGAACGTCATTACCTGGTATTTTGGAATTCCGTCCAGCTCATCCCATGCACTGATGGGCGGCATTCTGGGTGCTGGAATCGCGGAAAATGCATTTCAGCATTTAATAATCGGGATCAGTACCATCAATGATTTTTATGCCATTTTCGACGTTGTTAAAATCAAAGGCCTGCTGAAAATTCTGACCGCTCTTGTGATATCGCCGCCTTTGGGCTTTGTAGCCGGCTATTTCCTGCTCAAGCTGGTGCGCTTCCTCTCACGCAGCGCGACGCCGAATATCAATATTCTCTTCAAAAAAGCCCAAGTCGTCACAGCCGTGGGACTCGCCCTCTCCCATGGAACCAACGACGCCCAGAAAACAATGGGAGTGATCACGATGGGTCTCTTGGCGGCTGGCGTCATTCCCGAATTCAAAGTTCCTTTCTGGGTCGTTTTTGTCAGTGCTTTTACGATTGCCTTAGGCACTTCGATTGGTGGCTGGCGGCTGATCAAGACGTTAGGCGGAAAATTCTTTAAAATCCGCCCGGTCGATGGTTTCACGACTCAAATTGGGTCAGCAGGCGTCATTTTTGCTGCAACTCTGGTGGGAGGTCCGGTCAGCACCACACAAGTCGTAACCAGTGCGATTATGGGCGTAGGGAGTGCCGAACGCCTTTCAAAAGTTCGCTGGGGTGTGGGCAAACAGATTATGTTGACGTGGCTGATCACCCTGCCTTCGGCTGCAGGGCTTGCGGGTATCTTTTATCTCATTATCAGGAGCATTGTATGAGCTGGTTCAATGATCTATTCAAACCGAAGCAAGATAATTTCATGCGTTATCTTACCCGTCAGGCGGAAATCGGCGTAGTCGGCCTTCAAGGCCTCGCCGCTTACATGAAAGATCCGAGTGAGGAAAATGAGCAGCGCGTGAACCGGGCAGAAAAAGAAGCCGATGAAGTCCGTCGCATGCTCATTGACGAGCTCAACCGGACGTTCGTGACCCCCATTGACCGTGAGGATATCAACAGTCTTTCTCGCGCAGTGGACGACTTGCTCGATTACGCTCATTCCACTGTAGATGAAATGACCATTCTTAAATTGGCGCCGAACGAGCATCTCAGCCTGATGGCCCAACTTTTACTGGATGCCTCGAAAGAACTGCACTTGGCTTTGCAACGACTGGAAGCTCATCCCACAGTTGCGTCTGAGCACGCCCGGCAAGCCAAGCGTTTTGAAAATGAAATGGAAAAGGCTTACCGCCGCGCCATCGCCGAGCTTTTCGCAGGACCGACTGATCCGGCCTCAATCGTAAAGATGCTGAAGCTCCGCGAAGTCTACCGGCATCTCTCGAATGCCGCGGACCGCGCGGATGAAGCTGGCAATCTGATCAACGATATCGTTGTTAAAACGACTTGAATCAGCCCTTCAGTGCATTCAAGGCTTTGTCGTAATTCGGCTCTTGCACGATTTCCGGAACTTGCTCGGTGTAAATCACACGGTCTTTTTCATCGAGCACGACAATCGCACGACTCATCAATCCTGCCAAAGGGCCGGTGGTGATCTCGACACCGTAATCTTTTCCGAAGGTGCGGCTGCGAAGATCGCTGAGCATGACCACGTTTTCGATTCCTTCAGCTTCGCAGAAACGTTTCTGGGCAAAAGGAAGATCAACAGAGATGGTCAGCAGGACTGCGTTTGGAACCTTGGAAGCTTCAGTATTGAATTTGCGGGCCGAAGCGGCGCAAATGCCGGTATCGAGACTGGGAACGATGTTCAAGAGCTTGCGCTTGCCGACGTAATCCTTGAGTGAAACGTCCGAAAGGTCCGCTTTCGTCAGTTTGAAATCTATTGCCGAGGTGTTGAGCGCAGGAAGACTGCCGCTGGTATGAATCGTATTACCTTGAAGTGTGATCGTTGCCATGAAGGACTCCTTTGTTAGTAACCTAAACCTACACCGGGCAACGATGAATTTCAACCCCCAGGTTTGATTAACTGAATTCTCGGGGGCGCTTCAGATAATGCTTCCGCAGTTTTTCTGGAAAACGCTCGATCGCATACCGAAGCATGGTCCGGGGCATTCGGGTGCCATGTCTGTTGATGAATTCTTCAGCCAGCCCAAAATCCCGCTTACTGACTTCGCGCAACATCCATCCTGTCGCTTTATGAATCAGGTCTTCTTCATCTTTCAAGAGCAGCTCGGAAATTTTGAGCGTTTCTGCAAACCGATTCTGCCGGATGAAATAAAAAGTCGCCAGAATGGCAACTCTCCGGGTCCAGAGGTGACGCGAGCGCGCCATTTTAAAAAGCAGGTCAGGTTTTTTTCCGTACAAAAAACCGCCGACGATTTGCGGAGCGGAAAGATCGACGAGATCCCAGTTATTGATGAAGCGGATGTTTTTGAAATAATTTCGGAAAATTTTGTGCTGAACCGCAGCGGACACGCCTTTCGCTGTAAATTTGCGCACCCAGAGGAGGAGGGCCAGAAGCCGGGCTTCATGAAAACGCGAATGCAGCAGCTTCTCGATTTCAGGCAGGCTGATTTCCGCATACTCTCGCATGGCCGCGCGGATTTCAGGGACATTCAGCCCGAGGAAAACATCCCCTGCGCCGTACTGACCGGGACCGGTTTTAAAAAATGAGCCCAGAATTCTGGCTTTGGCGGGGTTCCCTGCCCTTCTGAGCCGGACCTGAATTACTTTAGCTGATACCTGGGATTTTATCATTAATAATTCATATATATCAGTAACTTAACCAGAACAACCCATTTCTTGATTAGCTTAACGCCTTGCGTTAGAACAAGTCGTTCGTCAGAAATGGTTGGTACTTTTATGAATCAAACAATCACTCAAGTGTTCCTCACCCTGTTCACGTTGCTCACCTTGAGCGCTTGCGGGAAGGTCTCAATCAACAATCGTGCTCCCGATTTAACAGCAACGTGCACGGATGCTCAAACCTGTACAGCAATTGTAGGCTGGGATTACGTTGACAGCGAGCGGGCGCGAATCACAGGGTTCAAACTTTATTACGGCAGGATTTCTCAAACCAACCACGCGTTCACGGGCTATGAACATGAGTTGGAGATCGCTCCCGAGGCCAAGACTGCCACAGTTCCGAATCTCGGCGCGATTGGCCGGGTATATTTTTCGATGACAGCGTACGCAAGCCCCGGCAGCCCGATCTGTGCGGAAGGGTGCGAAAGTCCTTACTCCAACGAAATCTCAATTGATTTTTCGACCGTGCCTGCCGGAACCGTTCTTACTGTGCAGATCGAAGCCAATTAGAGCTGAAACGGCTCAGTTGAACTTACCGATCTGGATGAGATCCGCCGGATTAATGTTCTCGCTGGCGAGAATCGAAACCTTCTGCGCCACTTTGCGCGCGACACCCTTGAGAATCTGTGCGGGCTCAGCCTGGGGATCGCGCAGGACGATCGGCTTGCCTTCATCGCCGCCTTCGCGGACCTGCGGAAGGAGAGGAACTTCGCCAAGCAGCTCGGTTTTGAATTTTTCTGCAAGTAACCTTCCGCCACCCTGACCAAAAATAGAGTGCTTCTTGTCGCAGCCATCGCATTTGAAGTAGCTCATGTTTTCGACAATTCCAAGTACGGGAACGCGGACCTTGTCAAACATGAGGAAGGCCTTGCGGACATCCTGCATCGAAACTTCCTGAGGGGTGGACACCATGACGACTCCGGTGATCGGCACGAGTTGAGCAAGCGAGAGCTGGACATCGCCGGTTCCTGGGGGCATGTCGACGATGAGGTAATCGAGCGCTCCCCACTTCACCTTGTGACAAAACTGGCTGATGACATTGTGGAGCATCGGCCCGCGCCAGATGAGCGGCTGATCACCTTCGACGAGCATCCCGATCGAAAGCACTTTAACCCCATGAGCGGAGGGTGGAAGGAATACTTCGCCACTTGGACCCTCTTCCATTCCGGGCGGCTCTTTAACTCCCATCATGGTCGGCAGATTCGGTCCGTAGATATCGGCATCGAGCAAGCCAACGCGCGCTCCTTCGGCTGCGAGAGCGACAGCAAGATTCACCGAAACGGTACTTTTGCCGACGCCGCCTTTGCCGCTTGAGACGGCAATGATATGAGCAACACCTTCAATGGACTGGGAACCCTGGGGAGCGGAATGTTTGCGAACTTCGGCATCCATTTTGACGCTCAGTTGCTTCACCCCCGGAACGGCTTTCACGGCAGCTCGCACATCGCCTTCAATTTTTGCTTTGAGCGGGCAAGCGGGAGTGGTCAGCATCACGCGGAGAGAGACGGTTCCGTCCTCTTTCACGTCTAGGTCACGGATCATGTTCAGGCTAACAAGATCCTTATGAAGATCGGGGTCTTGAACTTTCCTTAAGGCATTGATGACGGCGTCTTTAAGTTGACTCATACGGTACTCCTGTGCTGAATTACCACCCTTGGGGTCGATGCGTGTTCACTCTGTACCAAAACTTGGCCCCCGCATCAATAAAAGATATACGAAGAAATATACGACGTGATCAAGAGGACGACATGAATTCAACCGACAAAGCAGCAGAGCGAACAGCAGACAATCACAGTGCCATTGGCAAAAATATGCGGAAAATTCTGAAAGAGCTCGGAGAAGATCCCAGTCGCGAGGGTCTGCGCGATACTCCCGGTCGCTATACTTCAGCCATGCGCTTTCTGACTTCCGGCTATAAAAAGACCGGAAGAAGCGTGGTTGGGAATGCGCTCTTCACAGCTGATTCGAGCGACATCGTGGTCATTCGCGATATCGAACTCTTTTCGCTTTGCGAGCATCACCTTCTGCCATTCTATGGCAAGGCACATGTCGCTTACATTCCCAGCAAAAAAATTATTGGTCTTTCCAAAGTTCCCCGCATTGTTGATGTCTTTGCTCGTCGACTTCAAGTTCAGGAACGCCTGACGGCACAAATTGCAGAAGAGCTGAAAAAAATTCTGAATCCGAGCGGAGTGGCGGTGATCATCGAAGCGTTCCACCTCTGCATGATGATGAGAGGCGTGGAAAAACAGCAGAGCTACACGATCACCAGTGCGATGCATGGTGATTTTCGCGATGATCCGGTCTGTCGCCAGGAACTGATGCATCTCCTGGGCGGCCTGGGGAACAAAGGACGACACTGAAGCACTCGATATGACAAGTGCAGTTGCCTGTTCACTATCGAGCAGTTGAAAATCTATTTAATTAGTTGCGAACAGTTCGTTACCACTCATTTCCAACCGACAATTGGCTTGCGAAGAATCCCGGGAAGGCACAAAATGGAAGAAACAATCTACTTCGGGGAATTTAATATGAGTAAGAAATTTGCTTGGGTCGTTTGCTCAATTATCGGACTTTCTTTATCAGGTGGTTTCGCGATTGCGGCCCCTGCCATCACGGCTGTGAGTGGAACTGTCGGCAATGGGCAGAGCGTGACGATCAGCGGAAGTGGTTTCGGAACGAAATCCAGAGCTGCACCAATCAAGTTTGATATGTTTGAGAATGGAACGGCGGGGTCTTCATTGAATTCCCGCGATTCTTCTTGGGTAGTCTACGAATGTGCAAATGGGGGTATTCCAAATCCGAACTGTGACCGTAAAGGTGCCCTCTACTATAATACCTATGCACGTTCTGGGAATCTGTCAGTCGGGCGTCACATTGTGAATTATGAAAATTTTAATACGAATCATTTCACCTACTCCCCCCCCACGCAGGAGATGTTCATCTCCTATTGGTGGAGAACGGCAAATGCAGACACTAACGACGACTCAATTGTTAAGATGTCACGAATAAACTCGTCGCCTGCAGCAGGCGGGTCACAAGGGTCAACCGCGATACCTTTTTATAATGGGTCAGGCAACACCTCACTTGGAGGTACCTTCAATTTTTCCAATGGCAGTGGCCCTTATTGTGCTTTCAACAATGGAGTTAACATGTCGGAGCTCTTCTATAGTAATGGCGTCGCCTACCTGGCAGCACCTCCGAAGAACACCTGGATTCGGGTGGAAATGTACAAAAAATTAAGTACGGCAGGCGTTAACAACGGCAGCATTTTCATTAATATGCTGGGCGTGGATTCCGCATCGAATACCTCGGCGATGACTCGCGCATCGGGGTATTCGTTCTTGCTCGATACTGTTTTACTTGGGACGGAAGACGGTAGGGGGGCGCAAGACGACGGCACGGGAGGCTTACATAATTACGATATATTTTTAGACGACATGTACATCGACAGTACCCAGGCACGCGTTGAAATCTGCAACACCAGCACCTGGAGTGCGAGGACCGCTTGTGATGCGCAACCCGCAACGGCTTGGTCGGCAGGATCGATCACTTTCACGGTCAATTCAGGCCCGGCTTCTGCCTCCCCGAACCGGTATCTTTATGTCGTAGACTCAACGGGTGCAGTCAATGCCAATGGACGTCCTATTACGATAGACGGGACTTCAACCATCAAGGTACCATCAGCACCAGGAAATTTAAGCGTGCACTAGTTACTCTGAGAAGGTTACGGTGTAACGGTTCGGACTAACCCAGTTGCCCCACCGTCCACATCGAACGAAAAACCTTCTTCACTGACGTAAGACCAAAGCAGGAAAAGAGCATTGCCCCGGATTTCGGCACGGACATAGTGATTGCCGTCATAGGGGTCCAATTGCTCAAGCTGGACCAGCTGCCCAGTGATTTTTCCGCTGCCGTTGGGTCCCCAGAGCTTTCCGTTATCACCGAGAGTAAAGTCTTCTCGCGGAAGGACCTTGACGAACTTCTCTTGACCCGGCTCTTGACACTTCACGCTGATGCTCTTGATTGAGAAGAGATCCTCGACGGTATTGATATCGGCGCGAATGCTGCAATTCGTAAAATTGATCCCGCCCCACCCAGAGTATTGGTCTGCTTTTCCATCTTGGGTTTCCCAAATGCCGGCAAAGTCCGAAGGTGCGGCCCAGAGATCCGAGCCAAAAAGACCAGAGACACCCATTGCAACCACCAGAAAATTCCGAAAGCTCAGTTTCATAAACCTCAACCTACCCCACGCCTTGACAAAGGTACAGACGGGCAAATCATGCAAATTAAAAATTCTTAAGTAGTGCAACCCACCGGGTGGGACTACAATTTCGGTTTAACTCAATAAGGAGAATCCATGAAAAAATTCATAACTATTGTTTCAACCGCATTCGCGATCATCGCCCTGCAATTTTCAGTTGCCGCAATCGCCTGTGACGATTGCCCCGCCCACGCCAAAGGCGAGGGAAAAGCCATGGCAGACTGCCCGCACATGGGCGGTAAGAAGCATAAAGATGGCAAGAAGCACAAGGATTGCGACAAACACAAAGAGCACATGGCTGAGTGCAAAGCCGCAGGCAAAGACTGCCCCCACCACAAAGCTGACGAAAAGATGAGAGAAGAAGAAAAGATAGCCGAGTAATTCTCCATGAGACCTGCAACCCCGGGTTGCAGGTCTTTTTACTGCAAATCCTGCAGGTCAACTTCCCGCACGACCGAATCCACTGACATTCTTCTGGCCAGCGCTCTTTCCAAAGCCTTGCGCCAACTTATGCGCGGAGTACCACTTAGCTTGCTCCACGCATCAGGCGCGAGCACATCACTCAAACGACCCATGATTTCGGGAGAAAACCCGCAAGGTGAGATCAACCCGAACGGCGAAAGATCGTTCACGCAGTTGATTGCCATGCCATGATAGGTGACCCATTTGCGAACCGCGATTCCAACCGAGGCCACCTTCTTTGCCTGCGTGGAGTCCCCCACCCAGACCCCCGTCGCACCCGGACGGCTCTCGGCGTGAACCCCCGAAGCAGAAAGTTCCTGGATCAGAACTCCCTCAAGCTTTCGAACAAATCCTTCGACATCGCGCGCCGGTCCAAAGCCCTGCCCATCCAACTTGCAAATCGGATAAATCACCAGCTGCCCGGGGCCATGATACGTGAGATCGCCACCGCGTTCAGTTTCTGAGAATTCAACGCCTTCCGGGAAAGCCGCAGGCAGCGGCATATGCCTGGTTCGCTCCGTGCCATTGAACTGCAGACCGCGGCCCTGAGTGATCACCGGGTAATGTTCCAGAAAAAGCACCGTATCCGGAATCAAGTCATCAGCCCGGCGCTCAACCAGCTTCAACTGAAGCTCGCGCGCAACCGAATACCGCGTCAATCCGGGTAAGGAAATCAACTGCATTCTAGTCGAGAAGCAGAAAGCCCGGGTTCTCGATGTATTTGATGAAAATCTTCATGAACTCCGCCGCGATTCCGCCATCCACAACTCGATGATCGAGAGAAATCGAGAAGTAAGTCCAGTCGCGGATCACGATCTTCTCCACCCCATCGATCACTTTCACGACGGGCTTGCGGGAAATCTTGTTGAAACCCATGATCGCAACTTCCGGATAATTGATCACAGGTGTCGCGAATAAGCCGCCAATCGAGCCGGCGTTGGTCAACGTCACCGTTCCGCCCTGGAAGTCTTCCAGCGTGAGCTGCTTTTTGCGCGCGCGATCCACGAGGTTTTCAATCTCCCGCGCTAGTTCAAGCACGGTTTTATGTTCAACACTCTTCACAATCGGCGCGGTCAGCCCGTCCTCTGTCTGGATCGAGAGACCGATATTGTAATAATTCTTCAGGACCAGTTGCCCGGCCTGTTCATCCAGTGATGAGTTGATCATCGGGAACTGCTTGAGCGCCGCAACCATCGCCTTCATCACAAAAGGAATGTAGGTCACCTTCACACCCTGGCGCTCGCCGATTTCTTTCGCATGAGCACGGAGCTGAACCAGTTCGGTCGCATCGGCTTCTTCAACATAGGTGTAATGAGCGGCGTGGTCTTTCGAAGCGCGCATCTTTTCGGCGATCTTTTTGCGGAGCCCCACAAAGGGAACGCGCTGCTCGGAACCGGCTGCTGGCGCCGGCATTGCCTTGCGGGGTACTTTGGGAGCAGCTGCTGGTGCCGGCGTTTTACGAGCCCCGGAACTGATGTAGCGCTCAACGTCTTCGCGCAGGACCCGCCCATTCGGACCGCTGGCGGAAATTTTGTTCAAATCCACTCCCGCTTCTTTGGCCATCTTCCGCGTCGCTGGAGAGGCCGCAATCGTGGGCTCTTCGATATTTAAAGGAGAGGCAGCAGGAGCTGGTTTCGCACCCTGGTTGACGGGCGTGGAAACAGACGGCGCCACGTCTTCGATATGCGTGGGCACTTTCTTGGCCTGGTCTGCGGCAGCTTCCGTTTCAAATTTCAGAAGAATTTGTCCGACGTGGACGATTTCACCTTCTTTGGCGTGAAGAGTCGCAACCGTGCCCTCAAAAGCAGAAGGAATCTCGATCGTCGCTTTATCCGTCATGATTTCACAAAGAGGCTGGTCGTGTTTGACCACATCGCCGGGCTTCACGGCCCATTTCACCAATTCGCCTTCTGACACGCCTTCGCCCAGCTCGGGTAATTTGAATTCCACTTAGCTCTCCTGTTCGCGGCGCTTCTTGATGACGCCCTCGATAAAAAATTCACCGGCGCGATAACTCGAACGAACCATGGGTCCAGAAGCCACATATGCAAATCCCTTGCGCTCACCGACGACTCTCAGCTCATCAAATTCCGCGGGACTATAATATCTCTCAACAGGCAGATGTTGGAGTGATGGCCGGAGATATTGGCCCAGCGTCAGCACATCCACGTCATAGTCACGTAAATCATCAAAACATTGGCTGAGTTCCTCTGCCGTTTCGCCGAGCCCCAGCATGACAGAACTTTTCGTGAACAGAGGATGCCCGATGGTTTGAGCGTAAGCTTTCGCGGCCCGAAGTGTTGCGAGCGACTGCGTGTAGGTCGCGCGCGGGTCCCGTACGCGGTATTGCAGGCGTTGTACGGTCTCAACATTATGAGCATAGACATCCAGACGGGACGCAACTACCGTCTCAATCGCCGCCACATCACCGCGAAAATCGGGGACGAGTGCTTCCACGATGATCTTGGGATCGAGTCTTTTGATTTCGCGAATGGTCGCGGCAAAATGTCCCGCCCCTCCGTCCGGCAGATCATCGCGATCCACCGAAGTGAGCACCACGTATTTGAGTTTCAACGTCGCAATGCTCGCGGCAATCTGATGGGGCTCATTCGTATCCAGCGCCGGCGGATTTCGCGAGGTTTTGATCGCGCAGAAACGACAGGCCCGCGTACAAGTATCGCCACCCAGCATGAAGGTGGCCGTGCCCGCAGCCCAGCACTCCGCCACGTTTGGACAATGCGCTTCCTGACAGACGGTATGGAGGCCTCCATCCCTCAGAAGGTGCTTAATCTCTCCGTAATTTTCGCCAGCAGGAGGGCGGATCTTAAGCCATTCCGGTTTCTTACCCGCTAAAATCTGCGCTGCTTTGGAGGGTGAAATGGGTTTTGCGGGCTCACTGGTCAAAGGTGCAGGACTCAAGCTCGCGGAGTCGAGAACGGGTAATTCCTGGAAGATCGCCATAGCCACTCGTTATAAACCCCCCGGTTTGATGAATCAAGTCTGGAATCGAAAAAAAAGCCCCCCGGCGAGTGCCGAAGGGCCTTGAGAGAGAGGAGTAGTATGAGCCGCTTCCTGCGGTCACAAGTTCTATTTGCAGCCCTGATGCCAATGGAAACTCATATGAACCTCAGCCCTGATCCAAGGGAGATCTTCCCGCCCAGCAGCGTCCATCTTTTTGCAATCGGGTGATCGCATTTCGAAATAAAAAATCCCGTCTTCTTCCATCCTGGAAAAACACGGGACCATGAGAGGAGAGAGGAGAGACACGGCGACGCTTTCGAAAGCATCGCTTGAGGTCGGAGCGGTTGCTCCGAAACTTTCAATTTCTTTGGATCGTTGCAGTCACGATCGGGCCAGTCACTGTCGGGACTGCCGCGATTGAGCGGTAGTCAGGACCAAAGGGAGCCGAAACACGCGGACTCGCTGTAGTCGACAAATTTTGCGCCTCAAACCGGTACGCTTGCGCAGCCTGAAGTGCCTCGGCCCAGCCGGGGGCAGCGTTATCCCAGCCCGGGGTCAACTGCTTGACCCAATCCGGCAGGACGAAATCAGGAACTTCGATGGGCTGAAAAGTATTTGGGAGCTGCGCTGTCCCGTCCCAGTTCACGTGGAAACCGGAACTTGCCGGCCTCGGCGCGAATTGCATGCGGCTTGCGTTGAGAATGCCGGAAATATTCTGGTTGAATTGGGGGGTGACGATATTTTGAAATGTCAGCTTGGGTGTGCCCAGGTTGCAGGTCGGGCAGGAGGAAGAGCGCGCTTCAACGTCTGTGACCAGCAGGGTGACAAAACTCAGGGCCACCAGGCTGCCTATTTTCAGTACAGAGCGCATAGGGGTGCGCCAACCGAATCTCGTTTTCATCTTCAACTCCTCTGATCCACAACTACGGAGGCACCCACATTCTTCTGAAGCGGCTTTTGTCGCTAGTGCCTTTTAGCAACAGCCGCGCAAGACTAAGCAATCACCATGCCGCGTCGCAGCAATAACTCTCAATCGATCCAGGAGATTTCCGGGGGTAATACCCCGATAAACAGGCCAGATGAGGTGTCCAAACTTTGGACAGGTGGACAGACCTGAAGGGCTTTGTCACAATGGAAAACACATGATTTTGAAGAAACTGAAAAAAGCCCGGCGCGGAGAGCGCGGCCAAGCCTCGATCTTCATTGGACTTATGCTGATGACGTTTCTGCTGTTTTTCGCCTTCGTGGTGAATACCGGCATGCTGGTCAATGCCAAGATCAATCTTCAGAATGCCGCCGACCTGGCCGCGTACTCAGGCGCCGCCCAACAGGCGCGAACGCTGAATCAGATTTCGTTCCTGAACTATGAAATGCGCCGGGCGTACAAGAAGTTCCTCTTCCGTTATTACGTGCTGGGCAATATGGCCCAAAAGAGCTTCCCCCGCTCGGGCGGCTCCGGCCCCATGCTCTGGAGTCCAGATGGCAGCACCGATTACCAGGTGCCCGCCGTCTGCATGATCTTCAACGGCAAAGATAATTACTGCCAGATTGCTGCGCTTCAAAAGATCAACGCCCCTCCGGCCAACCCCTTGGACGCGATCACCACCGTGCTTCGTGCGCAATTGTTGAATCTTGAAAAACTCAGGGAACAAAACTGTGCCTCTATCGCCAAAGCCAATACTTTTTTGCTGATGCTTTGGATGTACAATACTGATCCTTCGTTCGCGTCCGTTGACCCAAAATTCACGACCTTGGTGAACCTGCTCAAAAACCTCGCCGGAGATCTTGGCCTGATTCCCCGTGAACTGCTTTTGAGTTTCCGGATCAAGACTCTCGAAAAATACCTCAATGCTGCTCCACAGGTCGGCGTCGATATCGGTAAAGTCAGACTTCTCAGAAGCGCTCCCGATCCAATCGCCCAGGAACGGACCGTGAACGCCTTCCTTTCCGCCTACAATACGCTCGGAGAAAACTCGTTTGCGAGTGACTCCATCTTCATGGATGAACTCATTCCGACCGGGAACAAGGGAGCCAGTCTCATCAAGCTCAATGAGATCAAAGCCGCCTTTGATGTTTACGCAGTGGACTTCGAGGCCGGCTCTGGAAACAGCAACAACCCCAAGGATTGCACCACCACTCTTCAGGCGATTTCCACCCCCGAATCAGGATTGACTCTGGGGTTCTACAAGGACCCCCAAATCCTCACCTATTATGCAGTGAGATTGAAAGCCAAAGCCAAGGTCATGTTCTCGCCTTTCGGAGATATGGAGCTCAAAGCCTATGCCGCAGCTCAGCCGTTTGGAAGCCGTATTGGCCCGCCGCTACCGGATGACTCACTGCTCGTCCGAAAAGCGATTGCCAAGGGCAAGTTTGGCGCTGATGTGACTATCCGCAGACAGATTCCAAATCTTCCGGTGCAAGAGAGTGATTCGGCCGCCGGCGCCGGCAAAGGCTGGGATAACCAGGAAATCATGTCCCAGCTCTACAAATCGATGCAAACCGACCTGCTCACCCCGATTCAAAGGGAGAACTTCGAACGCGGTTACCATGCGGCAATGGGTCCAAATCCCTGGGAGGGGACCCGTTACAATATTCTGAACGACACCGTTCCAGATCCGTTCATGGTCAACTTTGACACCCAAAAAAACGCCGCGCTTTGGGCCCCGATCTTCCCGCCAGACGAAATGGCGGGACTCTCCTCAGCGATCAAAGGCGCCATTCATGAATTCTTCGCTCCTCCCAGCGGCTCAGGAATGGCGGCTTCAGCGGGGCTGGCGGATCTGGAAGCATCTCTTTCGGCGGGTCTGAGCAACTACATTGATCAGCTCAATCAGGGGAGAGGCGAAGAAGGAGAAGGATTGAAGGTGGTCAAAATCACCGATCCTTTCACAAGTCGGCCCAATGACCCCGCAAATGCCGGCATTGCCGCGCCCCTCGGGAGTCTTGGAGGTATGCTGATGACGGACCCCTCTCAGTACCGGACGTCATGGAGCGCCGTTCCAAACCATGATGCCCAGGCCATGGGGAGAATTGGTTACAGCGTTAAATTCGTTTCCTTTCATTCACTCCTGAATGCCTCCCGACCCGCAGATGGCAAAAGCGGGAACCCCAATAACCGGCCAGACGGTGGAGCAGATGGGGATGAGGATTTCATTTACCTCAAGCATTGAGCACCGGGTGCGCGGCCGAATACTTGTTGCAATGACCCTGCTCCTATGGCTTATTTTCAGAAGCTCAACTTACTAGTCAGTCACAAAACGGAGAAGAAAATGGCCTCGAAAAAATCAAAAGCAAAAGCTAAAAAACCGGCTCCGAAAAAGAAGAAGCCCGCGCCCAAGAAAGCCGCATCGAAGAAACCCGCTATAAAGAAAGCGCCCGCTAAAAGGGCCGCTACAAAAAAAGTTTTAAAGAAAGTCCCGGCAAAAAAATCAAAAAAAACCGCACCCAAGAAAACTGCGGTAAAAAAGGCTTCCCAGAAATCTTCAAAAAACGCCGCCCCAAAAAAAACCGCTCCTCAGAAGAAAGCTCCTGAAATGATGACCCATGCGGCCTCCGCCGGTCTCGGTGCAGGCGTGGGCGCACTGGGCGCTTCTCTGTTCAATGGCGAACATGGCCACGATGATGTCCGTCCCGAAAACGAGGTTTTCATCAACGACCAGGAAGAATTCCAGGAAAAAGATGAAGATAAAGACGAAGATGACTTTCTGCTCGACGATGAAGACGAGTCCGAAGAAGCCGGCAAGAAAAAAAAAGATGATGACGAAGACGAAGATGACCTCGGCTTCGACGACGAATCAGAAGAATAGTTTATAGCATCTGAATTTCAGAGGCGAAGCTCGCGCCGGCCGCATCCGCAGCCCCGTGTTTCGCCTCTTTGCTTTCAAAATTATGGAAATCCGCGACATTATTCACGGGGCGATTCTCATAGAGCCTTACGAGCTTCCGGTCATCGACTCCCGCCATTTTCAACGCTTGCGGGAAATCAAGCAGCTCGGTTTTGCGGAATTTTCTTTCCCGAGCGCAACCCATAATCGTTACGTTCACAGCTTGGGCGCGATGGAGACCGCCACGCGCGCTTTCGATACAATCTTTGGCGGACCCAGTGCCCGTGTCGCGCATTTATCCACCGACACGCTTCACAACAATCAACCCGCGACGTACGCCCGCTTTCGTGCCGTACTCCGACTCGCAGCTCTTCTGCACGATATTGGGCATGGCCCGCTTTCGCACACGAGCGAAGTGGCGATGCCGGACGTCAAAACCCTGGCGGTGCCGTTCGTCAAACCCAGAAACAAACCCCGCAAAGCCACCCACGAAGACTACACCCTGAAGATGATTCTGGACTCGGCACTCACCGGTATCCTCGAAAAAGCCGGGAGCTCTTTCGGATTCCGTCCCCTCCACATCGCAGCACTGATTGAAGCCAGCATTGAACTTCCGAAAGACGATCATTTTTTCAAAGATCAGTTGCAGGGCGAAACTGTTGATTTTCGCCCACTGCTGAACCAGCTGATTTCGAGTGAAATCGATGCCGATCGCATGGACTACCTCCGGCGCGATAGCCTGCACTCAGGGGTCAGCTACGGCCAGTTTGATTTCGACTGGTTGGTAGGAAACCTGAGTCATCACGTCAACGAAGGCAGGTGTTTTCTCGGCCTGAATCACCGGGCAATCTATGCTTTTGAGGATTTCCTGATTTCGCGTTTTCACATGTTTCTGATGGTGTACTTTCATTACAAGAGCATTGTTTTTGATTCGATGCTCGGCAAATACCTCGAAAGCCCCGACTGCGATTACACGCTGCCGGCAGATATCGAGCAGTATTGCGAACACACAGATACGCGGCTTTTCGCGCATCTTGCGAAAAGTTCCAACCCCTGGGCCAGAAGAATCACGGAGAAACGATACTACCGAATGCTGGTTGAACTGCACAGCGGGATTCCCACCGGCAAAACCGCGTTCCAGGAACAACAGCGGCTTCTTGAGCAAATCCGCGGCAGCTTGGATGAGCGCAAAATCGATTTCATCTCGTCGACCTCCACGAGCGAAATTTCCAAATATTTCCGGAAACCCGGCGATCCCATTTACGTGCTTTACGACAACCATTACAGCGCGCCGAGCTTCATCCCCCTCGAGCAGTGCACGGATCTCTTCCAGCGTTACAGCGAAAAACGCTCAATCACCCGCCTCTATGTTTCACCCGAAGATTATCCGCTTTGCCGAGATGCCGGCCGGCAGACGCCGCTGCGGTATGAAGAAGAATTTCTGCCGACTACTTCCACTTGATGCTGCAACCCATCGACGGCAACTGTTCCTGCACAACTGGTTTGCCGGCCAAAACCGCATCAATCGCCTGCGCTAAATCCCGGGTTCTCACTTTTTCAGGTTCTTTCCAGTTGTCGTCCATCCGCCCGTGATAACGAATGGTGAATTCCGCGCCTGCACCGGGTTGGAGCAAATAGAACTCGGGGGTGCAAACGGCGCCGTAGGCGCGGGCAACGGCTTGATCTTCATCATGAAGATAGGGAAAAACAAAGCCCTGCTCCCGAGCCCGCTTGCCCATGGCTTCAAAGCTGTCGTCGGGGTAGCGAACAGAATCGTTCGAATTGATCGCCAGCACCGGAACGCCTTTACCCTGATATTCCCGGGCCAGAGCGTTGATGCGCTCCTGGACGGCAATCACGTAGGGACAGTGATTGCACATGAAGATCACCACGACTGCTTTAGATGAGGCAAAATCCGCAAGCGCATGGTTTCGGCCGTCCGTCGCTCTTAATTCGAATATCTGGGCCTTTGTTCCGACCATCCCGGCTTCTGAATAAGTAAGTGCCATATCCGGTCTCTTTAGCGCGAAGGTGTTCGGCTCGGCAACGAAATCCGACGTTTTGAATGGAGAAAGTCCCGACGCTTACGTAGAATTCCAGGATGGCGCTACATCTGACCGGGCTGCAGCAGAAGTGGGCTTCCGGACTGCTGGCCTTTGGCGCGGCCGCGGGACTTTACGCTCTGACCAACCGTTTCCTCTGGCACGAGCCACGCCTGCTTCAATTGACCTTCATCGATCACACAATCCCGTTCCTCCCCTCCTCCATCTGGATTTACATGAGCGCTTTTCTTTTTCTACCCTGGATGTATCACCGGACTCTCACAGAATACCGGCGCAACCTTCTTGGCTTCATGGGCCTGGTTGCCTTCAGCGCGGCAATTTTTTTGATTTATCCCGTCCGCTTTCCAAGAGAGCTTTATCCACTGGAAGGAGTTCCTTCCTTCACGCATTCGGTTTTCAGCTGGCTTCGGGGGGTCGATGCCCCAGTTAACTGCATGCCGAGCCTCCATGCCAGTGTGATCGCGTACGTTTTTTTCAACTATGTGCATTCTCAAAAAAGGATTGAGTTCTCTTTTCTGAAAATCTCAGGTTACGGTCTCTGGACTGCCTTGATCCTGCTTTCCACTTTAACGACCAAACAACATTATGTTTTCGATATCCTTGCCGGAGCACTGCTCGGCTACGGCTTCTTCAGACTTTTCGTCCCCAGTCCGAGTCCCGGCAATACGTAAGCACTCGCGCCAGGTATTCCCGCATCGGGGGTGCACTGATTCCGGCGGGTGCCAGAATTTGATCGGCAAGCGTGGTCTCAAACGTCTGGTTCATTTCAAAATAATCGCGATACACCCGCGCCTCGGCCAGAATCCGCCGGGTTCTTGCGTTGACCAGAAGCCGAAGAACCAGCCAGAGCGGGCGAAAGAGGCGAGCCGGAATATAAACGGGAGACGCAATCTTGAAAATTCTGGCTGCCTCCTGCCCGATTTCACCTGCCGTGAGTTGCCCTTGGGCGCCGCCGCATAAATGCAACGTGCGCCGGAGCGCCGCGGAAGTGAAGAGACAAAACACCGTAGCTCGCGCCACAAAATCAACGGGTACGATGTCCACAACTGTGCTGGCGCTTCCGGGAGCCCATTTCCAGTACCCCTTGGCGTAAATTCGTAAGAGCCAATAAACCGCTTTGAAAGCGGAAGTCCTTCCCGTTACCGAATCCCCGGTAATGATGCTCGGACGAAGGATCGCGATCGGAAGTTCCTTCTGATGCTTCTGAACTTCGAGCTCCGCAAGGTATTTCGTTTCCTCATAAGAATTGCGAAAGTCCTGCCCACAGTCGAGTTCCTCTTCTCGTATCGGTCCGCCACGTCGGCCGCAGACAAACGCGGTGCTCACGTAAACCATGCTCTTGAGTGTGCCCTTGCGCTGACATTCCTGCGCAAAATCAAGAATTCTTCGGGTTCCTTCCACATTGATTCTGAAGCTCTGCTCGAACTCCGCGTCAAAATTCAGCTCCGCTCCGAGGTGAATGATGCGAGTCACTCTTCCAAGAGCTCTCCACTGACCCGCTGAAAAATCGGCTAGATCCCCCTCGCAAATTTTCACGCGCGGGTCGGCTCTGTATTTCTGCGGCAGCCGGTCGCGAGCGTACCGCGTTCCTTTACTCCGGATCAGCAAAATGACCGAGGTGTCCGGAGTACCAAGAACAGCTTCGAGGACCCGGGAGCCCACCAGTCCCGTCGCGCCCGTCAGGAAAACGGTTTCATTTTCATTTTCCGGGATCGGAGCCATACAGTGATTCCCTGAATTTCGCATCGCTCAGACGGCAACGCGCGGAGGCGTTCGCGTAGAGCGGATGCTCGGTCATTTCCTTCCAGATCTGCTTCAAGGACTTCTCGCGGATATTGCCAAAGGACCTGGCGGTAAAATCACAAGGAGTCATGTCACCGTTGGCCCGCAGATGAAACTGCACCATTGCCGCCGGGCAACCTTCGGCCACACAGCCATAACTGATATTTGAAAAAATGGACTGATGGATCACCCGGGGAAATTCCGGTTTTTTGTTGTAATCTTCCCGGAAGCTCTGCACGGCCCGGGCTTCTTCATCGGTAAGCACGCAAGAGGCGTGCTCGGCCAGCCGTCCGGCAGGAATCGCATCAAAAAGAAAAACCTCCAGCACCCCGAGATTCCGCGCAAGTTCCATCATTCGATGAAGAGATCCATCCTGAAGTCTGGAGCGATCCACAAAAGTCGACAAGCCGGTCGGAATACCCGCTTCCTGGCAGCGCTTCAGACCTTCGGCCGCTTTCAGGAAAAGGCCGGCTCTCCCTCGGTTGCGATCGTGCTCTCCCGAATCAGGTGAGTCGAAGCTGACGTAGACGCCGAAAATCCCGGCTGCCTTGAGTTCCCCAACACGCTTGTCATTCAGGAACTCCCCGTTTGTGAACAGGGTGCAGATCGCCTTGTCCGGGTTCACGGCCCGGATTAATTCCGGAAGATCCGGATGCAGAAGGGGCTCACCTCCTGTGAAAATCACACAGGTCGTACCCAGTCCCAGAACCTCATCAATTGCAGAAAGAAGCTCCGCCAGGGTCAGTGCTGATTTTTTTTGCCTGACCTCCTCCTGAATAAGAGCGGCCGAGCAATGCTCGCAAACACATTGACACTCGTAGCAGATCGCCAAAGTTGCGGCATGAGGTGTCCGCGCGACGCCCGGGATGACGTTGGAAAAAACTTTTTTTTGGTAAAGGACCATCTGATCCCGGATGATCTGACGCACTCTGCGGCGGGCCGGTGCGGATTTGGGCGGAGGCGTGACGAGCGAGAAAACCCGCCGGCCATCAGGCAGCTCAACGAAGGGTTTGGAATCCAGAACATACGTTTCGCGCGAGTTTCTCAGAAATTTACGGAAGATTTCGCGTTTGAGGTTTCTATCAGCCATGAGGAAGTACCATGAGGATTACTTTCGTTGAAGTAAGCTAGCATGCGGAAATCACGTGGTAAAGCGAATCGAAGGTTGTTAAAATGCCGAAATGTACCCGGTTCTTTTCACTGCCTTTGGGCAACCCTTTACCACCTGGCCGCTCTTCGCGTTGATGGGCATCTGGGCTTTTTTTTTCATCGTTCGCGCCGGATTGAGAACTCATGGCATTCCGGACCTCAGGATCAATTTGTATGTGATGATTTGCACCGTTGCTTTCTTTCTCGGCGCCCATCTCGGGCAAGTCGTGACCGTAGGAAGCAGTGCCGCCACGGAAGACATCAGTTTTCGGGGCTTAGTGCTTTACGGCGGCGTTCTGGTGTCTATGCCAGTCGGAATCTTCCTTTGGTGGCTCTTCGGCTGGAACCGCAAATTCAATATCCGTGCACTTCTGGACCTTGCGACACCTGGAATCATCTGGGCCCTGTTCTTCGGACGACTGGGCTGCACCTTTTACGGCTGCTGTTACGGCACCCCGAGTGGCGCCTTTCCCGGCACCCTTTTGAATTACGAACACTGGGATTTTGCGAGCCAGCCGTTTCCTTCCGGGCTCCAAGGCGTGCCCCTGCATCCCGCAACGCTTTATGAGGCTCTCCTGCTGCTTTTTCTGGGCCTTGCCGCACATCGCGTCCAGCACAGACATCACTGGACTCCCGGTCTGCTTGGCTGGTCTCTGCTGGGCGGATATGCGCTCGGAAGATTTTTTTTGGAATGGATTCGACTGGACCCCAGAGGTGAATCGCTCCTTGGCCTCTCACCGAGCCAGGGGGTCTCACTTTTGCTCGTGCCGGTGGCTGTCTTCTTCGTTCAGAAACATCTGCGGGCGCCCAAATGTCGCTGATCGGGCCGGCAATCGGAAACGACCTCGTCCACCTTGCGGCCCCGCGTACCCGTGACAAACATGAGAACGCAAAATTTTTGAAGAAAATTCTTTCAGCTGAAGAAATCCGTTTCCTGGAAAAGAGCAAAAACCCCTCGCTCACTCTCTGGAAATTCTGGAGCGCCAAGGAAGCAGTTTACAAATTGGCGAAACAATCCAATCCCGCACTGGTCTTCACCCCTTCGCTGATTCCGATCGATCCAACCGGAAAAGCGCAAATACGCACTGACGTGGCGGATGGTTTTTTAGAGCTGAACCTCTGCTGGGACCACAATGAAAATTATGTTCATTGCCTCGCCGCTCCCGCGGACAATGCCCTTCAGGAGCAGTTTTCAGCAATTCGCCACAAAGATGAACTCTTGAGAAACGAAAAAACCGGCCTGACCCCCGCGGAGCTTGCCTGCGTGCGTTCCGAAGAATCGATCGCAGTGCGCCTTCTCGCCAAAATACTTTTGCGGGACCGGGGCTATGCCGAGGCGGAAGTGGTTCGGACGCGTCTGCCGGAAGAATTATGGAGTCCCCCTGTGGTCTGGCTCAAAGGCAGCGAAGCCAGTCATTCCCTTGCGGTCAGTCTCTCGCATGACGGCCCCTGGGTTGCAGCCGTGATTGCGATCGCGCGGAATTGAGCTAGCGGGGACTCGGCGTTTTGTTTGGGCCCGGAAACGAAAAACTCCGGACCTCATCACCCGTCTCGGGCTTCACTTCTAAAAAATCGGGCGTCACTGTCGGGCTCGGGCTCGCTTGCGGCATTGCGCCCTGCTTTTGCCGGCGACCAGGAAAAACGAATTCACGTTCCACTGTCGAAACATCCAGAGCAGCCTCGGGTTCGCGAGCCGAGGTGGGAATTCCGGACGGCATTGGCGTACTTGCGGCGGACGCGTTCTCAACACCGGCTCCAGAAGGGAATCCAGCGATTCGGGCCAGCTGACTCAGCCAGGAAGGAATTTTTTCGTTCATGTCAGTTTCATAATAGGATGCGACATCCTTCATAATTGCATTTCTGCTCTTGGTCATCAGCTCTGAACTTGCTTTGCCGTATTCCGCTTTTGCCGGCAGCACCGTTTCTTTCCAGAGCAAGGATCTCTGGGCTGGAGTGGCATTACGTCCGAGCTTCATGAGGCCGCGATAGTAGGCATCGTGCGCCTGGTCTTCCCGTTCAATGACCGTTTCGAAATCAGCAGCGCCAACTGCGGTTGGCACCAGCGGACTCAACGCGGTGAAAATCATAGCAATAAGCAGCCCTGAACCACGCAGACCTTCAAAATTCGATGCCATATTGGTGATTTTCAACCATAGAATAAGGAAGTACAATTATTAAATAGGGGTTTTCCGTCTGTCCATGCGCACCGGGGGGTGTGATTTATGAAAAATCACAAGATTTTTTGGTCGGTCATTTCATCAATATTTTTTGCGACGCAACTCGCCTGGGCTGCTCCGGGTACCAGCACCGACTCGCCTTATAGCCCGGGGAATTGTAAAATAATTCCCCCCGGCGAAAGCACCCCGAACCGGCTTTGCCTGCCGCTTTCCATTCCCAACAAGACCTTGCCGTTTCCAGTTCAGGCCCCCTGCCTCTCGCCCGCCCAGCTCGTCTCGATTGAGCAAATTGATCTCCAAGCCTGCAAAGATGTCACTATAGGTGGCGTCGTGATTCCGGGCGGCGTGCTTCGCAGCAAGACAAGAGAAATTAATCCCGATACTTCGGTGCCGACCGGTAAAACCAGCGGTTTGCTGGACAATCTCGAAGCGCTCATGCGCATCCGGATCGACTGCCTTTACAAAGGAATCATCGTCGATTTCAAAATTCCCCAGGCTCCGGGTGAGTGCAAAGGGGTGGCCGCCACTGCGCTAGACACCCCTCACACCCGCTGCAACCATGCAGATGGAGAAATCACGACCAACCATCTCGGGGAGTCCTGCGGCACTTTTGGCAGAAACGGGAACAGCACCTGGGAACGCGCCCAGCTTCGCGGACTCGTCATCCAGGCAATCAAATTTTACCGGGACAAGGTCACCACCGAAATCGAGAATCACTATCGCCTCACGATCGATTCACCTCGCTGCCACTCAATGGCGAACGACTATCTGGCTCTGATGCAGGATGCGCGGAACATCTCAACCGACATTATCAAGGGCTCGGCCACTCTCAGCAAGGAACCCACTCTCCTGAAGCGCGCAGTCAACTTCTGTGAACCCGATGACGTTCAGCTAGAACAGCAGATTGCAAAGTACGTGGACAAAACCGTAGATCCTAAGATGGTGCGCGAAGGCATTCCGGGAAATTCGGTTTGCATGCTCAGTGCCTCTCGCGAGAACCGGATCGCATTGTTCTCCTCGCTCATGCAATGCCAGATCGACGCCGGCGTGAAGAAATTTGAAACCCAACTGGTCCCAAGGATCACTGAGTTCAACAACAAAATCAGTTCCTGCCGGGCTTCTGCGCAAGCTAAAGGCAGTTCCGTCGGGCATAAAAAGAAAAGCCGCTCCAAAGGTGAAAAGGCCGGCAACGCGAGTTTCGACAATTGCTACAATCCTTGGATCCAGAACTTTTTCAAGTCCATCATCGACAACAATATTCCGGGCAAGTTCAAAACCGAGAACACCCCGAATCCAGAATTTCCAACCAGCTTGCCTCTCCTTTGCGCCTTGGGAACTTTGCTTGAGCGGCGCCGCAAAACAACAGAAGCCAAGAAAGCTGCCAAGCTGTCCTCCAGCCGGAAGGTTTTTGGCGTAGTCTCTTTCATGGCTTTCAACATAACCGTCCTGGTGATTTCGGCCTACCTCAGCATGAGCTGCGGTGGCGGTGGTGGCGGTGGCGGTTTTCCCGCCCAGCTGAGCACCTGCTTTCCGACCGAGCCCGCGCTGCCAGATACCCCGAGCGTCAGGTCTCTACTCAACCGTTGCTGTGAGTCGCCCGACTTCACTGCGGTGAAATCCAGCCTGGATCTTTCAGACCCGAATTCCTCGGATTGCCAGAGCTGCTCTCTGCTCGCCGAATGCAACGGCACCAGTCTTTATCCGATTGAGACCGGCTCATCCGCGGGTCTCAATGCCGCGGAAGAGCAGAATCAATCGCGCGAACGCGTCAGTCTCGCCGACAGCTCAGGGGATCTGGGGGCAGACAAGAGTCCTGTACTCAATCTCTCTGAAGCCAGTGCGGGAACCACTACCCAGAGCAGTGTCCAGAAAGCAGCTGCTGGGCCTGCCGGAAACGATCCGCAAGTCCAGAAACCCAACCACTCCCGAAGCGCTGGAGGCCTGTCAACCTCGGGACATGGAATCGGAAATAATGATAACGGCGCCTGGCAGACCGGGAATGGCTCTGGCGGAAATGCAAACGGGGATGGCAGCGGCGGCCTGCCCGAAGCTGATCAAACCGCGGGCAATTACGGCTCAGCAGGTTCGGGCGGCGGTTCGGGTTCAGGTAGTGCCGGTGGGCGCGGCGCCGGTGGTTCAGGCGCACGAATGGGTTCCGGAAGTTTCTCTAACTCAGGCAATGGTTCCGGTGCGGGTGACGGCTCCGACGGAGCTCTGAAATTCGGCAAAGAAGGCCGCGCAGAAGACGGGAGTAATCCCATGGGCAGCGAAGATCCGGAAGATTACTTCAGCCGACTGAACCCGGACGACAATCTATTTAAAATCGTCGAGCGTCGTTACCAGAAAAAAACGACAGATTGGGCCCTGCCTGCTTCTGCAGTCATCAAGCCTTAGCTTGCCTGTTCCCGCAGCCCGGGTTAACTTATTCGGTATATGCCATTCTTCACAAGGAACGTGAAATTAGGACGACCTCTGCGCGTTGGATCGCGCAGGATCATTGCTCTGGGTACCTGGGGATCCGCGGGAGATCCCACGGTTTATGGCGCTGCAGATTATGATGCTGCCCCGGCTCTCGCGTACATTGACAAGCTCCGTGCCCAGACCGGCAAGCGAATCACTCTCTCTCATTTCGTGGGGAAGGCGCTGGCGCTCACGGTGGCCCAACATCCCGACATCAACTGTGTACTGCGATTTGGTCGCTTCTATCCCAGGCAGAGCGTTGATGTCTGCTTCCTTGTTGCTGCTGATAGCGCCGGACAGGACCTTTCAGGCACGATCATCCGCAACGCGGATAAAAAATCGATTTCTGATTTCGTCACTGAAATGGAGACCAATGTGGAGGCCATCCGGAAAAAAGGCGATCCTGCCTTCAAAAAGATGAAATCCACGATGAGTCTGGTCCCAGGAATTCTGGCCCGGGCTGTGATTAAATTTTCTGAACTTCTGATGTATGCCCTGAATCTCTGGACCCCTCTGCTGGGCACCCCCCGGGATCCCTTTGGAAGCATCATGATCACCAACATTGGCTCGCTTGGTCTGGACATGGCTTTTGCACCCCTGGTCCCCTACTCACGCGTGCCTCTTTTGATTTCCATTGGCGCGGTCCGGGAGACGCCAGTCGTGCGCGACCAGCAGATCGTCATCGGTAAAATGCTTCGCCTGACTGTGACTTTTGATCACCGTCTGGTGGATGGTGTGCAGATGGCCAAGATGGCCGAGACTTTGGCGAATATTTTCGCCAATCCCGAAGCCCGGATGGGATCTGTGTAGTCAGCGCCAGCTTTAACCGGCTTTACTTTGATCTGCGATATTTCTGACCGTTGATGCGTCCCATGGGACCTCTCAAACGCGCATCTTTACTCAAGGTCGGCAGCTCTTCGTTGAAACGGGCTTCTGCTTTTGAAAGCTGCGCGATTTCAGAATCAAAGTTAATTCCCCGCTGCCTGGGCACATTGATTTCTGAAAGTTTCTGATAAATCGCCGTATCATCCGTTACCCGACCCGCCGTGGGCACTGAGCCCATAGCCACCGACATACTGGTCAGGGCAAAGGCAAATCCGCTGCTCAACAACAACATCCGCATCATGGCCAACTCCTACTGTGTAACAACTGGGAACCGACGCCATTGCCGGAGTACCCGTGCGCCTATGAGCAAGGCCAGTGCCATCAACCAGGAAATGCCCTCTCAAACGACAGACAGCTATAAGTCATTGATTTTACCTGTGATTTATGAGACTGACCATAAGTAACTTTTAAACAGAATCCCGGAAACACTGTCAAAAAATTAGTCAGTTGCCCAGAGATAGCGAATCAGACACATGACCTTACGCCCGATCCGACTCGTGAGAGTCCGACAGAACAATCTCAAAAACGTCACGGTGGAGTTCCCCGCGCGCGAGCTCTCGGTCATTACAGGCCTCTCTGGCAGCGGCAAGAGTTCTCTGGCCTTTGATACGTTATATGCTGAGGGCCAGAGGCGGTACATTGAAAGTCTTTCGACCTATACGCGGCAGTTCCTGGAGAAAATGCCCAAACCCGATCTCGACTCGATCGAGAATATTCCTCCCGCCATAGCTCTGCAGCAGAAGAACCATGTCGTCGGTTCCCGCAGCACGGTCGGCACGCAGACGGAAATTGTGGATTACCTCCGGGTCCTGTTCGCCAAGGTCGGGAAAGTTGCCTGCACCCATTGCGGCGGCGCTGTTCGCAAGGTGGATCCCGAAACAATTCTCGATTGGGCAGCCGACTGGCTTCCCGGTCGCAGGGCTCTGATTCTTGCACCCCTGGGAACACCTGAAGCGGAACCTGAGACCAAAGCAGCGGTGAAACAAAAGAAGGCCACTGGTAAAGCCAAACCCACTGCACGCGGCACCAAAGCTCGACCCGCAGTTCAGATCCAGACTCTGCTTCAAATTATCCGGGAACAGGGCTTCACGCGGCTCGTCTGGCGAAAGGGAAAATCTTCCGAGCTCCTCGATCTGGAAGAACTCGGCGGAAAATTGCCACCCAAAATCGATCAGACTGCGATCAATGCCGGGCAACTCCTGGTTGTCATCGACCGTGTTCGAATCTCAGAGACTCCCGATACCGAAACCCGCGGAAGACTCCTGGATTCCATCGATCAGGCCCTTGCGATCGGTCGTGGTAAAATTCTGTTTCATGATCCGGACGGGGATAAGAACACTTTCCACGAACTCAAGAGCGGTTTCAACTGCATCCAATGCGGCTTCCCCCATCGCTTCCCCGAGCCTCATCTTTTCTCCTTCAACAGTCCGCTCGGAGCCTGCCCCAAATGCAGCGGGTTTGGCTTCACCCTGGATCTGGATGAAGCGCTCATTGTACCTGACCCCTCGAAAACGTTAAAGAACGGCGCGATCGATCCCTTTTCAAAGCCTTCCGCGACGGAATGGCAGAAAGGGCTGTTTCGTTTTGCAGAACGGCATGGAATCTCTGTCGGGAAACGTTACCGTGAACTCACCGCCTCGGAACGCAGACTGCTCTGGAACGGCGATCCCGAAGATTCGACCTTTCCCGGAATCGCGGCATGTTTTGAAGAGCTCAAGCGCTGGAAGTACAAGCTGCACGTCCGCGTCTTTATCCGCCGGTACCAAAGCCAGAATCTTTGCACAGTTTGCAACGGAAGCCGTCTCAAACCCGAGGCCCTCAGTGTCACGATCGGCGGCAGAAACATTTCAGAAGTCCTCGCCTCCTCCATGCTCGACGCTCTGGATTGGTTTCAATCCCTGAAGCTCACCCCACGCGAGCAAAAAATTGCCCAGGAAGTTCTCTACCAGGTGGAACGACGCCTGAGTTTCTTGAAGGATGTCGGAGTAGGCTATCTCACCCTCTCGCGACAGACGCGCACGCTTTCTGGCGGAGAGTTCCAACGCATTAATCTGGCAACCCAGCTCGGCAATGGTCTTTGCGGTACCCTTTACGTTCTGGACGAACCGTCCATTGGACTGCATGCCGCCGATACAGATCGCCTGATCGGGATTCTCGAACGGCTGCGCGATCAGGGCAATACTGTCGTCGTCGTCGAACATGATCTTGAAGTCATGCGCCGGGCGAACTGGCTCGTGGAACTCGGCCCCGGAGCGGGCCGTCGCGGAGGAGAACTCATCGCGCAAGGGAATGCTAAAACCCTGATCGCAACTCCCGGATCTCTGACGGGCAAATACCTGTCTGGCGCATTCACTTTATCCCGCTCCCGCCCCCCCCGGCCTCCGGCCCGTCGAGCCCTGAAAATCACCGGCTGCCGCGAAAACAATCTCAAAAATCTCGATGTCGACTTCCCCCTTGACCGTTTTGTCGTGGTGACGGGTGTCTCAGGCTCCGGGAAAAGCACGCTTGTGCATAGAACAGTTTTCGAAGCACTTTCCAAACTCTTTTACCGCAGCACCGAAGTCCCCGGGCATTACGACCGGATTTATGGCGCCGAACAACTGAGCGGAATCGTTCTCTTGGACCAGACTTCCATCGGTAAAAGTTCAAGATCCAATCCCGCCACCTACATCAAAGCCTGGGACGAAATTCGCAGGCTGTATGCCAGCCAAGTCGTTTCATTGCGTCGCGGCTACATGCCCCAGCATTTTTCGTTCAATGTGGATGGCGGGCGCTGCCCGGTCTGCAAAGGCGAAGGCGAAGTCACCCTCGACATGCACTTCATGGCCGAAGTGAAACTGCCGTGCGAGGAATGCGACGGCAAGCGATTCAAGAAAAGCATCCTGGACGTGAGTTACCGGGGAAAAGACATCAATCAGCTTCTTCACACGACAATCGATGATGCATATGAACTCTTCCGTGATCATTCGATCCTGATCCGAAAGCTCGGAATCCTGCGCGAAGTGGGTCTTGGCTACCTCCAATTGGGACAATCCGCAACGACCCTCTCGGGGGGCGAATCACAGCGTCTCAAAATCGCGGCCTCCCTGGATGATCGCTCTGCGGAAAATCTCCTGTATATCTTCGATGAACCCACCACAGGTCTTCATCTCGAGGACATCAAGAAGTTGCTCGGCGTCGTCCAGGATCTGGTGGATGCCAAAAACAGCGTCATCATGATTGAGCACCATATGGATGTAATTGCTCAAGCCGATTGGATCATTGATCTGGGCCCAGGTGGCGGTACCGCCGGTGGCGAAATGGTCGCAGCCGGAACACCGGAACAGCTTTTACGAAACCCGGCCTCAGTCACCGGTCAGATGCTGGAAAAACAGGGCTATCGCTCGCGCCTGATCACCGGATCACCTGACTAGGGGATTCTGGGTTCCCTCCAGCGAAATAACATATTCAGCACTTTGACCGCGGCCCCAAATCCGTCCACGAGCGCGGCACGAAAACTTGATGGTCTGGCCGTCATATTTTTTCCAAAACGAAACCGGACCTTCCACCGGATAACCGGGGTTGGCGTAACGTTTTGCATTTGCGAGCCAAGGGTGCTGATCGAAATCCACCTCGAAGAAGACACGCGGAGTTTTTTTGCTCCGCTGTTTCGGAAGTACAGTGATCTTGCCCACGAGTAAGTAAAATTCTCCGTCAGCAAGCTCGACTTTCCCGTTCAACCCGAACGGAATGGGCATGTCCCCACCGCCGCCTTCCGGCTTCGGGTCACACTCCTGGTAACTTGGGACCACGATTCCGTGCTCTTTAATGCACTCGACGGCCAAGGCTTTCGACGTCACACCTGCGCTGATCCACAATGCAAAAGCAAATACAAATCCGGACAGAATCAAACGTATCATACCGCTCCCCCCTGTTTCGAACCGCCGAATCCCACAGTCCCTGAACCGCGTAATCCGACAAACTGAATCCTGAGTCCGGGCGCCAAACGATAACCTTCTTTCCAGTTCAAAAGGTATTGCGGATTTTTCACATCCGGCTCGATCAGCTTCCGAAGACGATTGATATTGTAATAAAGTTTGTTGTCATGGGCTTCCGGCCGGTAAGGCTCGTCCCAGACCCGCTCAATGATTTCCGATTTTGAAAGCCCGCGCTCAGTATCGTCGCCGATGCGGCCATGAGCTGCAGAGAGCGCTTCCAGGATATGCAAGAGAACATACTGCTTGCCAAAAGAGATGCTGCTGGATTCACGTGTTTTGATGATTCCTTTGCGGCTATCCACGAGAAGATCGACGGCATCCTGCTCGAGGTTCGAACGCTCATCAGCAACGGCCTGTCTCAATTGGCCGAAGTAAGAACTGGAGGAAGTCGCCTTGTCCAGTAGGTCGAGGTACCAATATGCCTGAGGATAATTCTGCTGAATCCGGCAGACGCGGGCGTAACGGAGCAATACATAAAGGTGGTAATACCAGTTGTGCTCACTCAGGAAACTCGCATGGGCTTTCTGATACCAGCGCATCGCCTCTTCAAAATCGGCCTGCTCTTCCGCGCTCCAGCCCATCAGGAGGTACAAAAACCCGTTCACACCTTTGTAATTTCTGTTTTCAAATTTCCGCAGCAGGGATTTTGAGACCACCACGCTCCGGAGAGGCTTCGTATGCCGCCACATCATCAACAACGATATCCAGCCCTTTAGAAGGCACTCTTCCAAACTCATGCTGCCGAAATCCAGCTTGCGGGCTGCAGCTTCTTTCACGGCTTTGAGGTATCTATTCCAGCAACGCTGGGCTCCCGAGTAATTCTGCTGATAATAAGCGACGGTTCCTTTGCAGTGCCAGACCATGGGTGGGACCTGCTGCGGATGAGCAATGATCAATGCATCGAGTTCCGCATCCAAAGCCTGCGTTTTTCCCAGGTCTTTGGCTTCGCCCGCGATTCTGAGCAACCCTGCAACCGCTTCCATCTGACCACGGAGGTCCTGAGCGGTTTTGCCGAGCTCCAAAGCCTTGCTATAGGCCAATTCAGCTTCTTCGAGTTCACATTTCTCGGCCCGGAGCTGAGCCAAATGCACCCAATCGTGACAAGTGGAAGATAACGAGGTAGACACCTTCAGCTGTGAAGCTTGGGGCCGGCTGCCGGGGGTAATTGAAGTTCTGGAGGACTTTTGAGTCGATTTCATCTGCTCGAAAGGTTTATAACGGCACCTTTTTTAACTCAGGGCACTTGAGAGTCAATATGAAACTTCATTTCGTAAGCTGGAATTTCACGGAAAAAAATCACCAACAAGGTATTGAACGAATTACGTTTCTTCATGGACTGGCTGGAACTGGAAAGCTCTGGCGTCCCATTGCCGCGAGTCTGGAGAAAGACTTTGCAATCATGGCTCTGGATCAGCGAGGACACGGGGAAAGCCGAACAATTCCAAACGACGAGCCCGGCTACTCTCCGCTCGAATTCGGCAGAGACGTGATTGAGACTCTCCAGGCCGAGGATTTTTCTCCCAGCTGGATTGTAGGCCATTCCATGGGGGTCAGGAGCGCCTGTGCTGCCGCTCATCTCAATCCACAGGTTGTAAAAGGCTTGATTCTGATCGACCTGGGGCTCTCCGGCCCTGCGGGGGGAGGTCTCAACCAGAACCTCAGCTCGTTTTTATCGATTCTTCCCTCGTCCTTTACTTCCCGGGAAGATGCGCGTGTCTTTATGGCGAATTCTCCAGATCCGGCAATCGGGCAATATTTACTTGCGGCCTCGGATATGTCGCCGAATGGAGAGATCACTTTCCCCTTCGATCGGAAAGGACTTCTGGAGGTACTTAAAAATGCCCACGGAGTGGATCTTCGCCCCTGGATCAGGGAGTACGCTGAAAAAGGAAATCCTGTCCTGATTTTACGAGGAGAAAAAAGCAAAGTCTGGACACACGATGAATTCATCACGGAAAAAAATCGGTTCGACCCGCTGAAATCAGTCCAATTCATGGAAATCCCCGCCACCGGGCATGGACTTCCTTATGAAAAGAGGGCGGAGTTCATCGAAGTCCTGCGCCTTTTTATCGGGAAATAATCAGGCTTCTGCCGAAACGACCGAAGGATTGGTATCGATTTTCGCTTTGTCCCGTACCTTTTTTATCCAGCCTTCGTAAAGCTCCCGCTCCTTGGCCGAGGCCAATTCTCGGACCAGACGTTCACGTTCCGATTCAAATTTGCTCGGATCGGGCTTCTGGGAGGCGGCAACCCAGGCCACCAGCGTCCCGGCTCCTGAAGTATACTTCTTCACCTTGCCTCCTTGGGCAGGATCAATCGGTGACTGGAGGGCAAAAGCGTCCTTGAGCAGGTCGTCCGTTTCACCAAAACCAGGAATTGAGCCCGTCTGCTCGTTGATCAGTCCGGTTGCTTTGACCTGGACACCGTAGGGCTTCAACTGGGCATTCATTTTGGCCTCGGCTGCTGCATCCGTACCGCCGATCTGAACCAGCTTTTCAGCCAGGCTGTCGTTCAATTTGCGGATTTCTTCGACCTTTTCACTGGCCAGAAGATCCCGGGCAATCTGTTCGCGCACGGCCTCAAACGCCTTGCCCTTGAATTCGCCGGCCTGCTTGCGCTCATACTGGCCTTTAGCAATGTTCAATTTTGCAGGATCGGCCAAGTACTTCTTCACGTCTTCTGAAGAGACCTGAATTCCTTTGCGGCCCGTTTCTGAGGTCAATAAAACGTATTTGATATTTTTCTTGGTTTCAGAAATTTCAAAATGCTTTTGAATTTCGCGTTCAGAGACGTTCACCCGGTTTTTGAAATACTCGTCCCACGCCTGGGCCGAAAGGTCTTCACGGACCATGCGCTCGAAGCCAGCCGGTGTATAACGATTCGCCTCAAGCGCCTGTTTGTAGGTCAATAGATCGAATTTGCCGTTCTTCTGGAAAGCCGGAATCTCCTGAATTCTCTGGCGTACTTCCTCATTACTGGGCGTGAGCCCCTGGCGATCGGCTTCCTGTACCAGCAGACGGCGTCGGACCAAACCTTCAAAGACACCCTCACGGATGCGGAAAGCTTTCATCTGTTCTTCGGTGATCGTATTACCACCGCTGATGCTTTTAAAAAACTCGAGCCGCTGATTGAGCGCTCGGTTGAACTCGCTGATCGAAATCGAGTCCCCGTTTACAGTTCCGGCAACCGCGCCCTCATGCAGGCCGCGTGTCGACTTCGGATTAAAAACTCCGGAGAAAACAAAAACGAAGGCGATAAATCCGATGATCGCGCCGATGACGATTGTTCCAAATTTTTCTCTGATCCAAGTGAGCATTCTTATTCTCCGATGCCAGTTTTTATGCCCGGTCGTTGCAATCAGTCATTGCAAAGATTACAGGGGCTAGCTACGATGTAGACCAACGACGCTGCGACTGGGCCCATATGATTAAGTACCTGAAACAGTACCGATTTTACATCATTCTTTTTCTTTTTTTGCTGATTCCGATCATTGCAATCGATACCGCCACTCGTTCACCGCGGAACTACTGGCCTCATGATCGGGCGATCATTTCCCTGACAGCCCCGATCCAGTCGGTGATCAGCTGGGGTCTGGATCTGCTGGTCTCAGGCTTCCAGAATTACGTCTTTCTTTTGCATACCCGCCAGGACAACCTCCTGCTGACCGACGAAAACCGGAAGCTTCTCAACACGATTGCCGGGCTCCGTGAAACTGAGCAGGAAAACATGCGCCTGCGCAAGTTGCTTAACTTTCAGGAACAGTTCACGCTGGAATCTGTCGTCGCCCGCGTCATTGCCCGCGATGTTTCGACCGAGTTCCGGGCGATCCGGATCAATCGAGGCGAAAGCTCAGGAATTCAAAAAAACATGCCCGTCGTCACCAACGAAGGGATCGTCGGAAAAGTTCTGAGAACAACGGCCAATTCAGCTGATGTGGTCACTGTCATGGATCTGCTTTCGGCCGTCGATGCCATTGACGAGCGCTCCCGCGCCCGGGGAGTCATCGAAGGGTATACGGATGATACCTGCCTTTTCCGTTACGTCCTGCGGACGGATGACATCCAGGTGGGGGACATTCTGATCTCCGGCGGAGTTGGCGGCATTTTCCCCAAAGGAATTCCTGTAGCGCTCGTATCAAAAGTGAATCGCAAACCCTTTGGAATCTCCCAGGACGTGGAAGTCAAACCGATCGTGGATTTCAGTAAACTTGAGGAAGTCATGGTCGTGACCAAAGCCGAACACGTTCCGCTCCCGCAGGAACCCACGGTTCGCAAAGCCACCTCAGCCAAGCTGACCGAGAAGGGAGAAACTCCCACTGAGTCCAAAGGGACTGCCCCCCCGGCAAGCACCCCCTCGGGAAAACCCGCCCCGGTACACGCTCAATGACCCGCTTACTCTTCCAGGCGCTGAATGCTCCGGTGCTGATTCTTCTGACTGCAGTCGGGATTGCCATCCAAACCTCCCTGTTCGCAATCTGGCCTTTGAATTATTTTCAACCGGACATCGTTTTGATCGTTGTCATCTGGTGTGCCTTGCGCCGGAATTTCGTGGAGGGAGGCATCCTGACCTTGATCGCCGCGCATCTCGCGGAACTTCACAGTGCGGTTCCCCGGGGGACTTTCGGCGTTTCCTACATGCTCGTGTACCTGCTCGTCCGGGGAAGTTCGAGAATGCTGGTGATCCCGGATCTTTCGTCGTTTGTCATCGTCACACTTTTTTCCTCACTCCTGATGAAGATCAGTACCGCAACCACCCTGCACCTGCTCGCCCCCGATATTCAGGTCCTGCGGAATTCCCTGTTCCTCCTTTTTCCAGGAGCTGCCGTCGCCGGCCTGCTTTCGATCTGGGGTTATCAGTGGCTCGAGAAGTTCGATAATTTCACCTACAAGAACAGACGCTCCGAGGAGTCTCTCGAGCAGGACCTGAACCTCGACAGCGAGGGCTTCTGAAATGGCGTTTTTGGGACAGGAAGAGCAGATCAGGGAATTTCAGGACCGCTTCCGTTATGTTTACGCAATTGTCTTCATTGCGGGCGCACTCCTGACTTCCCGCCTGGTTTACCTGCAGGTTCTTACCGGCGATAAAATGCGGCAATATTCTGAAGAAAACCGCATTAAACGCGTGAAGATCACCGCTCCCCGCGGAATGATCTTTGATCGCGACCGCACGCTTCTGATCGACAACCGGCCCGCTTACGATCTGGAAATCATCCCGCAATACCTGAAGGAGTCCAAGCAGACAGTTCAGGTCATCGGCGTATTGGCAAAAATTCTCCGCATGCCGGAATCAAAAATTTACGAAATTCTTCAAAAAGCCAAATCACAACCCTCCTTCATGCCAGTGAAAATAAAAACCGATCTGACCCGGGACGAAGTCGCTACCGTCGAGTCCTGGAAAATCAGCATGCCGGGCATTGATGTCCGGGAGGAAATCAAGCGGACTAATATCTATGGAGATGTGGCTGCGCACCTTCTCGGTTACATCGGCGAGGTCAATGCCACGGAACTCCCGTCTTTCAACAAAAAGGGCTTGAAGTACAAACTGGGCGACAACATCGGCAAATTCGGCCTGGAACAGCGCCTGGAAAACATCCTTCGCGGCATTGACGGCGAAGAACTGAAGGAAGTGGATGCCCTGGGTCGTGTGAAACTCGGCCAGGGCAAGGGTCGCGTGCTGGATGCCAATTCAATTAAAGCCGCGAAACCCGGCAAAAACCTGGTTCTCACGATCGATCAGGACCTGCAGCTGGCGGCGGCCACCGCGTTTGGCGACAAGAGCGGCTCCGTGGTCGCTGTCGACCCGAATAGCGGCGAAATTCTCGCGATGCTGTCCCGGCCGTCTTTCGACCCCACGGAATTTTCTCGCGGCATTTCTTCCGCCCAGTGGAACAAGCTGATTAACAACGAAAACCATCCGCTCCGCGACAAAACGATTCAGGATCATTACTCGCCCGGTTCCGTCTTCAAGACTGTCACGGCGATCGCCGGGCTCGAGGAAGGCGTCATTGACGAAAAATCCACGATCCGTTGCACCGGCTCGATCCGGGTCGGCAATCGCGTCTATCACTGCTGGCAGAAGCACGGGCATGGCGAGCTAAACGTGATCAGCGCGCTGACGCAATCCTGTGATGTCTTTTTCTATCGCGTATCCCAGAAGCTCAAAAGCGTGGATGATCTGGCCAAATGGGCCTTTCACCTCGGGCTGGGCGCTAAAACCGGCATCAACATGTCCCGGGAAGTCTCCGGCCTGATCCCGACCGAGGAATGGAAGAAAAAACGCTTCAACCAGCCCTGGAATCCCGGTGAAACCCTGAGTGTGGCGATCGGTCAGAGTTTCGTGCTCACCACGGCCCTGCAACTGGCCAATATGTATGCGGCCATTGGAAATGGCGGCACGGTTTACAGGCCTTTTCTGGTCAAAGCGATTGAGTCGTTTGACGGAAATCTGCTGGAGCAGTTTAAGCCCGAAATCCTCGGCCGGCATGATCTCAAGCCGCTGACAGTGGAACTGGTCAAGCAGGGTCTGTGGGGCGTGATCAACAGCCCGCGCGGAACGGCTTATCATCAGCGCATTCCTGGCGCGGATTTCGCCGGCAAGACCGGCACAGTGCAGATCATGCGGCTTTCGGCCGATAAAATTTATCAAAAATGTGAAACCTTCAAATTTCGTGAACGCCATAACGGCGTCTTTGTGGGGTTTGCGCCACTCAAAGACCCGCAAATCGCCGTGGCCGTGATTGGTGAACATGTTTGTCATGGCTCCACGGGCGCTGCACCCATCGCCCGGGCGATCATCAAAACTTATCTCGAAAAGAAGTTCCCGGACCTTTACAGTGAAAAAGCAGTTGCTGCCCGTCTCAAGGGAGTTCCCCTGAACCCTCCCCCTGTTGCTGTTGAACGGGATGAAGAAGATATAATAATTGATAATGACAGCATCCCCTCGGTACCGATTGCACCGCCCCCTCTCCCTCCGCTGCCTGAGGGGATCGAGAAAGATTCGAGCGAGCTGGATGATTAAGAGAGGTTTTTACCCATGAAACATTCTTCAATGGAAACGCCTGAACTTGGCAGCAGCAATCTCCGGCTCGGCATGTATGACGAGGAGTTCAAGAGATTCAACTGGACCCTGCTGGTAATCGAGCTCCTGCTCGTCGGGATCGGAATTTTCAACCTGATGAGCGCCACAGCGGTTCAGGACAAGTCCCTTGGACTTTATAAAAACCAGCTCCTCTGGTTCGGAATCGGCCTGGGGCTGACCGCTCTTGTTCTGCTCCCGCACTATTCCATTCTGTCGCGGACGGCCTATTTTCTCTATTTCGCGAATCTGGTCCTTCTTGTGGCCGTGTTACTGGTCGGCAAGTCTTCGCTGGGCGCCAAACGATGGATCGGGTTCGGCGGCTTCCGCCTGCAGCCCTCTGAATTCATGAAATTGTCAGTCGTGATCTGCCTGGCCAAGTACTTCGAATCGGATCGCACTTTGGAGGGCTATGGGTTCAAGGACCTGTTGTTACCGGGCCTGCTCGTTGCCATACCGGCGGGTCTGATCATAGTTCAGCCAGATTTGGGTACAGCCCTGATCATTCTGGCGACTTTTGCCACGATGATGCTGTTTTTAAAGGTCCGGACGAAGACCCTGCTCGTGATCGGCCTTTGCGCGGCGATTGCACTGCCCATGGTGTACAAAGTGGGTCTGAAGCCCTATCAGCGGCAGCGGCTGATCTCTTTTCTGAATCCCAACGCAGACCCCAAGGGATCGGGTTACAACTCGATCCAATCCATGATTGCAGTCGGAAGCGGCCAGCTCACCGGCAAAGGGTATAAAAAAGGCACCCAGAGCCAGCTGAATTTTCTCCCTGAACACCATACAGATTTTATATTCTCGGTTTTCAGCGAAGAATGGGGCTTTATCGGCTCGCTGACTCTTTTATTCCTCTATATGGGTCTGCTCATCAATGGCCTGTCGGTGGCTTATCAATCTCATGATAAATTCGGCCTCTTATTATCCCTCGGTATTGTGACCATCTTTTTCTGGCACATCATCGTGAACATGGGGATGGTCATGGGCCTGCTGCCCATTGTCGGTGTACCGCTCCCCTTCCTCAGTTACGGGGGGTCATCCCTGCTGACATCTATTCTTTGCATTGCGATTTTGACAAATGTCGCAAATAAGAAATTCATGTTCTGACATTCCGGTGCTAGAATTTCTTCAAATAGATCAAAGGGGAGCAAATCATGAAAACTACTATTCGTTGGGTCGTAATGGGTGCGGCAGTCATGGGTATGGGAATTGCCATGCCCAGCTGTCCTGGACAGCAGGCTTTGCAACAACAGGTGGAAGCACTCCAGACGAGTAATGCAGAACTGAACACCAAAGTTCAAGCCCTCGAAAGTGGCGTCAAGAATCTCAATGGCAGCCTCATTGAGATCACCAAAATCCTTCAGCAGACCGGCATCAACATCGACACGCAGTCCAAGCTGATCCAGAATCTGACCAGTGACATGGCAGCACTCCGGAGTGCCAAGCCGGCAAAATCTGCTGCAAAAGCGCACCCGCTGAAAAAACGCAGCCGCTGATTTCTGCAGATCTATTATCCATACAGTCACTACCTCACTGAAATTTTCGGTGAGAAAACTTATAAAGTCGTCGTGGCAAGCGGCCTGTCCTGTCCCACCCGGGATGGACGGATCAGCCGCACCGGCTGTGCTTTCTGCGATACGCGCGGGTCAGCTTCTTTTCATTCAAGCCCCCCGGCAAGCCCCTCGGGGAGCACGAATATTCGGGAAGAGTTGCTTTGCCAGCTTCCCTCGATTCGCGCACGTTTCGGAGCCGGAAAATTCCTGGCGTATTTTCAGAGTTATACAAACACCTACGGCTCAGCGGCTGCGCTAGCTGTCATTTATGAACAAGCGCTTTCGGTTCCCGGGATTTCCGGACTTTGCATCGGGACCCGTCCGGACTGCCTGAACTCCGAAGTCCTGGGCGTCTTGCGCACATTTTCAGAGCGAACCTACGTGAGTCTGGAGCTCGGTATTCAATCCTTCGACGACTCGACCTTGACTTGGCTGAAGCGAGGTCATGATCGCGCAACTTCGCTGGACGCATTGAAGCGGCTCGCTCTATTTGCTCCTTCCGTCCATGTCTGTGTCCATCTGATCTTCGGGGCACCTACTGACTCAGCCACAACCGCCCGAGATACGGCTTTGTTGCTCAATCGTTTCCCTTTAAAGGGAGTCAAGCTACACCAGCTCATGATTCTGGAGAGCACTGAACTCGGTCGAAGATGGAAAGAGGCCCCATTCCCCACCCTTTCGCTCCAAGAGTATGGAGAGCACGTGCTCGAATTCATTGAAAATCTCTCACCCAATGTCTACCTGGAACGCCTTTGCGCCTCTGCGACCCAGAAGCAGGCCTGCTTGGCTCCCCTCTGGAGCTGCGAGCGATGGGCGCCTCATAATTATCTGCGCGAATTCCTGGTCAGCCGGGGCTGCCAGCAGGGCTCAAAGATTCAGCCTTCGGATTTGACCCGCATCCCATTCGATGAGAATGAGAAAGAATGAATGTGCCCAGCCGTTCCAACACCACCTGGACCTTACCCATTTATGTGACTGAGGCAAACAAAGCCGCTCTCGGGGCTCTCACGCTCAGCTTTGTCGGAATCATTTATTTCCTGTCCAATCACCTGAACCTGCTCGCTCCCCGCCTCCTCGAAATGACCGCACTGGACCAGGCCGTCCCTTTCCTGCCCTGGACGATCTGGGTTTACCATTCGGATATTCCGATGTTCATCGTGGCTTATGCGCTTTGCCGGAATCTCGTAATCGCGAACAAGTATTTATATACATTCCTGATGATCCATCTTTTCAGCAATGTCGTGTTCATCCTTTGGCCCACCACGTTCCCCAGGGAGCTATTCCCGCTGGACCCCCAGGCGATGGATAGTGCCACGTACCACTTCTTTGATTATTTCCGTCGGGCGGAGTCGCCGGTCAACTGCTTCCCGAGTCTGCATGTCAGCAGCGTTTTCGTCACCGCCCTGGTCTTCTGGGGCAACTCGCGTTGGAAGACCCTGCTCTTCATGATCTGGGCGATTGCCATTTCCTTTTCCACACTGACGACCAAGCAACATTATTTTGCGGATATTCTGGGCGGTTTGTTTGTAGCAGTGATTTTTTACCGGCTCTTCTTCCATCAGCTGAACTATGCCGTGACCGAAAAAACCGCGCCAGAGTGGGTTTAGCCGGTTTTCTGGCCGAATTTCTAACCTGTTTTGAAGACGCTTCTCAGCTGGCCACAAGCCGCCAGGATGTCCTGCCCCCTAGAAATCCGGATGAGCGCCGTCACATCCCGATCCAAAAGATATCTTTGAAAATTCAGCACCGTATCATCGGCAGGTCTTTTCAAAGTGGAGCCAGGATGTTCGTTGAAAGGAATCAGATTGATCTTGGACGGGATCCCCTGGACCAGGCGCACCAGGCGCGCAGCGTCTTCGAGAGAATCATTGAAATCTTTCAAAAGAACGTATTCAAAAGTAATCCGCCGGTGGCTTCCCAGCGGGTACTTCCGGCAGGCATCCAGCAGGGCTTTGATATTCCACTTTTTGTTCACCGGCATGATTTCGGAGCGCTGCTCATCGGTCGTCGCGTTCAACGAAACAGCCAGGGAAACATCGATCCGCTTGCCGAGTTCCTCGATCGCGGGTACCAGGCCACTCGTACTGACGGTGACTTTGCGTTTTGAGAAATTCAAGCCGTCCTGATCGAGCAGGATCTCGCAGGCTTTCACCACGTTTTCAAAATTATGCAGGGGTTCCCCCATGCCCATGAAAACAATGTTCGTGATCGGTGCGCGTCTCCTCAACTCCAGTACCTGCCCGACAATTTCGTGAACCTGCAGATGCCGCTCGAGGCCCTGAATGCCGGTCAGGCAGAACTTGCACTTCATTGCACAACCGACCTGGCTCGAAATACAGAGAGTCAGCCGCTGTTTTGCGGGTTCCGAGGCTTCACCCGCGGCTTCCGGTTCCTTTTCCTGCAAAGCGGCGGGAATGATCACGCTTTCAACAGTTTTATGGTCCTGCAGATCCCAGAGAAACTTCATGGTTCCATCGGTGGCCTGCTGGGACTGGAGCTCAATGGGCTGGTAGATTTCCACATTTTCCTGAAGCCAGCTCCGGAGATCCTTGGAGAGATCCGTCATCTGCCCCCAATCCAGGACCTGCCGCTGGTATACCCAGTGAAAGACCTGCTGGGCGCGGTAGCGTGCTTGTTTGGCCAGCTTCAATTCCGCCTCTTCAGGTGAAAGATCCCGGCGCAGCTTCTTGCGCCCAAGAGGTAAAAGCAGAGCGGCCAATTCGGCGCGCGTGAGGGATTGAAAATGGATCATTCTGGCTAGGCTGTTAACCTTTTCACTTCAGAAGTTCAAGCGCCGGGTGGGTTATCTGGTCAAAAAGCCGCGTCCAGCAATCAATCCGACAACACCCCAGCGGAAAGGAACCAGCCGCACCCTTTCGGACCGGATACTCAAGGCGATTTTACGCCAGGGCTGCGAGGCCGTTCCCCAGGTGGACCATTCCTGCGCATTCAGAAAGAAGCCCTGCACGGGGGCCATATGCTTTTCTGCGAGATATTTGATGATCGATTCGGTGTCGCGACACCGCTCGCTGCTGAGCGAACTCAGGTCCGGCCGTCCGTAACTTTCGAGGCGGCCCTGCCGGACGAAAATGAAAATATCCTCGCCGGGCTGGCCATCCAGACGGATATAAATGCCATAGGCTGAAGGCAATATCTTGCTCCACCAGCCGCGAAGCGAATCGAGGACAAAATGCCTTTTGAATAAAACCGCGCCAGAAAGCATCATTTGCTGTTCCTGTAACGCGCCCGTCGCGGTCTCACGCAAGGACTCCAGCTGCTCCTGATAATGATTCATGCCGGTCGCATTGAAGAGCCATTGATCGAAACTCGGGCGATCCAGAAAAACGCATTTCCGGCCGTTCATTTCCTCCGATGCAGAAAGCTCGGCTTGGGTCCGACCGATCCAGCCGGACAGATCCTCTGATTCGGAATAAATGGCTGCGATTGTTTCTTCGGCAACCAGAACAAAAACAGGAGTGCTCTGCTTCTGGTTCTGCAGCAAAGAACGCCGCCTGGGATAAAAAAGCGAACGGAAGCTTCTCCAGTCACTGATCAATTCCATCTGGAAAGCCTCCCGATTCGCCAGGGCCCATTCCGCCCATGACAGAGTTGAGGACAGCGGCGGCATCCACGGCTTCCGCGAATTCCTTATTTTCCGGGATAAACTCCGGCAGCCGGACGAGTTCCTGTTCAAGGGCTGCCGCATCCGAGGTTCTGGCATCCGGAGTCGCAAGCTCTGCTTCGGCCTTGGTTTCGGAGGGAATTTCCAATGCCAAGGCAGCAATTCCACAAGGCGCGAGATCCAGCGCGAAGCTCGAGGAATGCTCAACGGCTTCTCTGGAATTCGCGAGACTCTGACCTTTTTCCAACCGGGCAAAAGTAGTTGCAAAGTCCGAAATCGCGACCGCGGCCGAAAACTGAAGTTCCGTGTTCGAGGCAAGGCTGGTTTCGTTGAAAATGAAGATGCTCCGGCCACCTGTTTCAATAGTCGCTGCAGCGGATTTCGGTTTCGGACGAAGGGGGATCGTCTGGACTTTCCCCGTGGCTGATTTGCACAATTTGTTCACGCCCGAAAGGGCAACAATGGAAGCGACAAAAGCCTGCACCAGAGCCCGGGAACTGGTTTTCATCAGCGAGGAATCCCATTCGTAAAGGGCCAATTTTCCCGCGCCCACAAAATACAGGTGATAAGGAATGTCAAAATTTATATCCATCCGGCGGGAAGTGGCCGCAAGCTTTTCGAGCTCCGCACGTGCGGATTCCGTGTAAAGGGTACTGCGCGGCAGAGCCACGGTACGGCCGGTTTCCGCCCAGCGGATCAAGCGCTCCAGTACTTCACGCGTAATGACCATGGTTGGGTCCACGATCGTGAGTCTGGTTTCGGCTCTTCTCTGCAGGGCCTCAAAAGACGCGAGCATCCGTGCCTCAACACCCATCTGTGCCTGCAGCTCATCCCAAAGCACTCCCCCCCCGCTCCAGGAATGCGGAGAAAAGTATGCAATTGAGGTATCGAGCTGGAGCTGACCGTACTGAATCATCTTCCCGATCGTGCTCACGCGCGAACGGAACGCATGGGAGAGCGAGAACCAATCCGCTTCATCCAGAAGGATTCCTCCGCCCTGGCCACCCATCAGCAGCAGCGATTTCAAAATGAGAAATTGTCTTTGCGTGTCTGCCAGGCTGCGGAAGCCACCCAGCGAGGTCCAGTGAACGAAAGGCCCCGCCACCGAGGCACTGCCGAAGCTCGAACGGCTTGCCGCGTGATCGACAAGGGTCGAGAGTCGTGCCCAGTCCGCATTACCACCGGAGAGCTCCTGAAGCATGTGGGAATAAAGGAATCCCGGATCGGCTTCGGGCGTATAAAGCTCGATTTCCCGGATATTCAGAAAACCCGCTTTTTTCCGCAACATTTGGAAGGAGCGGTGTTTATAGACATCTTCGGCCTGCTGAAAAAACCAGCGACGATTCACTTCATCCATCGCTTTAGTCTTCCAGCGATTTGCGGAAATCGGCGTTGGATCCTGAAATTCACGTTGCGAAAAAAATTGCTCAACACGCTGACGGAAAATGACTGTCGCAGCCGGAGAGAAATCGCCCGCAGGACCGGCAAAAGGACTCAGGGTCGAACGCTGTGCTGAGCGATAATATTTCCAGAAGCTGCCAGTCGTGATCAGCGTGACGTTTTTAACGGAATGGGGATGGGTTCTTCCGAGATCACCCAGCACTGAATCCACCCGGGACAGAAAACTGTAATAGCGCTTGCCTAAATCGGCACTGAAGAGCGACGGCAAGGCAAAAAGATTCGGAGGCAGTGCCGAAGTCATCGGGAGCTGATCACAATGAAGTGCAAGCTCGGTAGGGGTGCGAACCATGTCCTTGGGCAACCCGGAGTTAGGATAATGAACGCCAAGCTCAGGGTTCACGATCAAAGATACTTTGAGCTTTCGTTCAGCTGCGGCGTGTAAGAATCGAGGTAAAGCGTGGGTAATATCTGTTTCGATCGCCTGCCAGGGAAGGAAAGTTGCAATCTGGGTGATGCCTTCTCGAGCAAGTTCCTCAAGTTTTTCCGTTAAAGGTGACTTTTTCGTGAAACTAGCCGCAGTGCCGCCGAGCGTCGGGCACAGTTCCCAATAATTCAGTAAGAGTTGAATAGGATACGGATTTACATCGTCCGTCAGCATGATATGGAGTATGACACGGCAGATTGAAGGAGTCACCTCTATGTGGTTTTTTTCTGATGAACATCGCATGCTTCAAGACACTGTTCGTCAGTTCGCGGCCGACGAATTGTCGCACTGCGTTCAACAACTTGATGAAGAAGAAGATTTCAATGAAGAGGCCTTCCGGAAACTCGGTCCCCTGGGGCTCCTGGGCATCACTGTTTCTGAGGCCGATGGGGGCGCAGGATTAGGCGCGGTTGCGGCGACGATTGCCATGGAAGAGATGGGAGCAGTTGATGCTTCCACTACACTTTCTTACCTCGCACACGCGATTCTCTGTGTGAACCAAATTGGAGTAAACGGAACGCCGGAGCAGAAGGAGAAGTATCTTCCGAAGCTTCTCACGGGTGAATGGATCGGCGGCATGGGAATGTCGGAACCCGAAGCTGGATCCGATGCGCTGGGGATGAAGACCCGTGCGGTGCTTTCGGGTGAAGAATACGTTCTGAACGGCACGAAGATGTGGATCACCAATGGCCCGGTGGGCGATCTCTTCTACTGCTACGCCAAAACTGGCGAGGACCGCAGGGCAGTTTCCACCTTCCTGATCGAAAGCGAAATGCCCGGTTTCGCGCGTGGCAAGAAGATTTCAAAAATGGGAATGCGTGGCTCACCTACGGGCGAACTCATTTTCGACAACTGCCGGGTACCGGTCGCGAACCGCGTGGGCACGGAAGGCAAGAGCATCGGAATGATGATGCGCAATCTGGATCTGGAACGGATCACGATTGCCGGAATCTCGCTGGGCATCGCCCGCGCGTCGATCGACGCCTCGGTGCAGTACGCGAAAGATCGCAAACAGTTCGGCAAACCGATCGGGGCTTTTCAGCAGATCCAGGAACGGATCACGGAAGCTTCGGCCTGGTACGAGGCCTGCCGCTGCTTGACGTACACGGCTGCCCAGATGTGGGATCAGGGGTTGATGGCGGGCAAAGACGCGGCAATGATGGCGGCCAAAGCCAAACTTCAAAGCGCGCAGATGGCGACCCAAGTTGCGCTCGATGCGATCCAGATCATGGGCGGCTACGGTTATTCACGCGAATTTCCGGTGGAACGCTACATGCGTGACGCGAAGTTGATGGAAATCGGGGCCGGGACGAATGAAATTCTAAGGCTGATTATCGCCCGCCAGATGCTCGGCACAGTGGTTGACCTTTAATTTTGAAGCGAGGTGTTTATGGATTTTCAGGAAACCGAAATTCAAACAGAGCTGCGCGATCTGACGCGCAAATTCGCCCGTAAAGAAATTCTACCGCTGGTCGAGGAAGACGAGCATAACGAGCACTTCCGTCCGGAGCTGATTGCGAAGCTAGGGGAGCTGGGGCTGACGGGAATTCCGGTTCCCGAAGATTTCGGCGGCGCAGGAATGGGTTACCAGGAGTACATCTGCGCGATCGAGGAACTCGCGGCGGTGAATACGAGTTATGCGATCAGCGTTGCGGTGACGGGATTGCCGCAGGTGATTCTGAATCTCTTTGGAAATGCCGAACAAAAGGCCAAGTACATTCCTCCGCTCGCAGCAGGCCAGGCGATCGGGGCTTTCGCGCTTTCGGAAGCGTCTTCGGGTTCGGATGCCGGCAGTCTTCGGACGGTCGCGAAGAAGGAAGGCAATGAATACATTTTAAACGGAACGAAGCTCTGGATCACGCAAGGAGACACGGCGAGCACGGTGATGGTGATGGCGCGCACGGGTGGGCCAGGCACTAAAGGCGTGTCGGCATTCATTGTTGAGAAAGGCACTCCGGGCTTCAGTTGTGGCAAACGCGAGAAGAAGATGGGCTGCAGTATTTCGCATACGATGGAACTGATTTTTAATAATTGCCGGATTCCTGCCGCGAATCTGGTGGGTAATGAAGGCGACGGATTTAAAGTCGCGATGACGGCACTGGACAGTGGCCGGATTACAATCGCGGCGACGGCTTTGGGTGTGGCTCGCGGGGCTTTGGAGTCCGCAGTCGCTCATTCGCGTGAGCGTGAGCAGTTTGGGAAGCCGATTGGGGAATTTCAGGGGGTATCGTTCCTCCTTGCCGATATGGCGGTTCAACTGGATGCCGCGCGCCTGCTGGTGAATCGCGCTGCGTGGCTGAAGGACAATGGCCTGCCCCACTCGAAGGAAGCAGCAATGGCGAAACTTTTTGCGACGGACATGGCAATGAAAGTGACGACGGATGCAGTCCAGGTGCTCGGCGGCTCAGGATATACGAAGGAATTCCCGGTCGAGAGATACATGCGCGAAGCGAAGGTCCTGCAGATTGTCGAGGGCACGAATCAGATCCAGCGCGTGGTGATTGCGCGGAGTTTGACGCAGAAGGGGTGAGCACTTCACCTCAAGGACTGAACTTCGAAAGTCCGTTCGCGGTCGTGGCGTAAACGGATGAGCCGATCACATGGAGTCGCCTGACATAGTTGCTACCGAGTCCGTCAGCGACTGTTCTCATAACGAAGTTTTCGCCTCCGTCGGTTGAGATCCCGATTCCGCCGCCAGCAGTGGCCACAAAAATTGTTTTATTCAAAACCACAACGTCGCGAACGGGTGCATTGAGGCCATTCGCACTCGACCTATTCGTGAAACTAACACCTCCGTTTTCAGAAATTGACAATCCTCCGTCTGTTGCAGCATACATAATCGCGTCCCGCACAATAACGCGGTTCACGCTATTGGACCCTAATCCGGCAGCCGTCGTACGATTACTCCAGTTCGACCCGGAATCGTTGGATACAAATAGCCCCCCACTTGTCGAAACGAACAAACCAAATACTCCTGACTCTATGCTTCTAATGTTAAAAGCACTGAAAAAGCTAGCAGAAGTCATCAGATACGTGACAGTGGCTCCATCATCGTTTGAATAAATCAGATCACTACTGGTGGCCACATAAAGATCGCTTCCTGAAGCCGATACGCTGATTGCTTGATCGTCCAAAGAATGAGTTGAAAAGTTAAATTCTGCAAAAGCACCGGTTGAGATGGGAGCAATCCAAACTTTCCCGTAATCAGAAACGTACACCTCAGAGGCTGAAGCGAATACATCCCGGATATCAACACTATCTATTTTATTAACAAAATTCAGCCCACCGGTCGCACTACTTACCAGTCCTTTTGAGGTAGCTACAAAGAGGTTCGTAGCATCTCCAGCAACGGCGAACACATCACTTGATCCCAAGGCATGAGCTGCGAAATAGTTTGTAAAACTTGAAAGTATCGGGTCCGTTGAAATCGAAAGCCCTTTATCAGTGCCGGCGATAACCAGTGAGTCAGAGGTAATTACCTTCCTTACGAAATCATTAGCTAGTCCGTTTGACATATTCTTATTCGTGAACACCGTATTACCTAATGTTGTATACCCAATGCCATAATCGGTCCCCACATAAAGATAGGAGCCATACCCAGCAACGCTGGTAATATTAGTTGAAAGCAAACCAGACAGAGCCGTCTTTGAAAAGCTAGCACCACTATTCGTCGATACTGCTAATCCATCGCTTGTAGCTGCATAATAATACACACCGCTCGTATACACACTCACTACGTTATTGCTTCCGGAGAAGGTCCTTTGCACAAAACTGGCACCATTATCTACAGAAATCCCTAACCCACCGGAGGTACCGACGAGCACCGTCGTTCCAAAAACGCGAACCGTATTAATTGTCGATGTCGACCCGCTCCAAGTCTTTTGAGTGAAAGTGATTCCGCCATCGGTAGTCGTTTTCAAACCGCTATACTGAGTTCCGACATAGAGGGTCGAACCTTGAAGCGCGACATCTCTCACGTATTCTCCCACCATGCGCTTGGTAAATGTAACACCATTGTCATTCGAAACCGCCAGGCCATTGGAAGTGGCTACGAACACTTGATTTCCGAGCGCTACCACGCCGAGAACTCCGTTGTTCCCAAGTCCATCAGCCGTAGTGCGCGTTGAGAAACTTACACCATCATCTGTAGAAATCGCCAAACCGCCCGGTGTTCCGACATACAGAGTAGGAGGGACTGTTGTAGTGTCTCTGTATATCGCAGTCACCGTGTTATCAGGTAAGGCACTGTAACCCGGCAGCCCTTGCGGAATAGTCACTAACGAAGTCAGGCAGTTAAAAGAGACCGATGTTGACGAACTATCATTGCCGGCGGGATCTGTTTGATGGACTAAGAGTGACCGCACGCCGTTTCCCGGGGTCACATCGACTGTTGCTTCAAAAACACTGTCAATACAGGTCGCATAAACAGTGGTCCCCACCCCGGATAGAGTGACAGTCGCTCCAGTTTCACACCCGCCCTTTACCTTGAGTGCTCCCGGCGGCACCACCTGATCGGCGACAGGCGCTGTCAGGACCGGAAAACTCGGAGCAATGTTGTCGACTGTATATTGAATTGAAAATTGCGCAGCTGCGGAATTTGCATTACCTGCAGCATCCATTGCCTCACCAGGAGCAAGATCGACTGTGACAAAGCCATTGGCTGCCGGTATTAAATCAAAAGTATAAGTTGCTCCCGACCCCAGAAAACTCCCTACACTGCCATTGGTAACCGTGACACCACCGGAACCAAAGCCAGTCACTACTTCACTGAATGTGACCGTAACTGGAATCGGAGAAAGGGCCGTAGGCGAGCTTGCGCTAGTGGTTATTGTGACCGTCGGAGCAGTATTGTCATGGGTGTAAGCAGACATCGAAGTGCAAGCCGAGGCATTACTGAGAGAATCAAAAGCAACTGCATAGAGGCTGGTCGCTTGATTTGGCTGTAGCGTGATTGTAATACCCGTACTTTCAAAGAGCGCCTTACTCCCTGACCCAATTTCGTTTGCACAAGCCGCTTCACTGTAAAATCTCAAGTATTCGGTATCTGAAGATGAAGTTCCATTGATCAGTGGATTGAGATTGGAAGAAGGAGAAGCCGGGGTGGCACTCACAAAACCCGGAGCAGCCGGTCCGACATTATCAAAAGCAACAGTAGCAGAACCGGTAGACGCTTCATTGGGATTCGACGAAGTATCCCAAACCACACTCGCTGGAATAGTCGGTATGATCGTCCCTTGAGTTCCGACCGCTGTAGCCCTGAGGGTATACGTCATCTGATCAATAATGGACAAACTCCAGGCGACTCCAGTTGCCGTGCCACTTTGAGTAATGTCGCTTTCGTCGAAAGTAGTCGTATTGATCACCTGACTGAAGGAAACCGTAAATTCAACCGGCAAAATGGCGGTATTCGACGGCTGAGATCCTGAGAGGGAAATGACTACATTCAATGGAGTGGGAGTTGGCGTCGGCGAAGGACTTGGCGAAGCACTCGGTGACGGGCTGGGTGAAGGACTCGGCTCCTGAACTCCGCAACTTTGAAACAACTCTCTTGCAGAAGCAGTATTTTGAGAGACGTCCATTGTTATCGTCGTATCGCCCACGATATCGACCACCGTCTCGGCCAGCAACCACGGTTTACCCAAAGGCTCGGTCAGAGGATCTGCCGAAGGGCCGCCATTCAGTTCAGCCGCCACTGCATCAAAGACCTGGCCCATTGGCAGACAATCCGTGCCCGTTCCATCAAAGCCCATCAGCTCGAGTTTTCGATTCGATCCGCTCGGGACCATCACTTCAACAATACCACCACTGGCAGGCACCGTACCGCCGGCGATTCCGACCACATCCACAGCGTCTTTACACTGCATCCGGTTATCCACTGGAATATCCGGACCCGTCACATTCAACGCAAAACAATTGAAAAGAGAGATGTTTCCAGGCGCCATCAAAGCCCCCGTACCTCGGGGCAGCAGGAACGCCAATGGATCCGCATATTTTAAAGAATAGCTGGCAGACGCCTTTGCAGCGAAGTCCGCCCGGGCCGGAATTTCGATCCGCAGCAATTTCTTTTCCGGCTGAGCCAGGGAACAGCCCTGCATTGCGTTTGCAAAAGCAAACACAGCCGCGAACGCCATAATCGAAGAAATTTTGAAACGTAAAAACATGAGGCAAGCCGCCCTTCATCAACTTACGAACTACCCTACAATTATGAATTGAAGTGCTAGAGCCCACAATTTGTGTCGTTTTCGACACGCCCCCTCCCAATTTCAAATAATCTATATTTTAGATGGCAACCCAGGCCGGGCCGAATTAGAATCGGCGCTAGATTTCAGTTAATACTTTACTTCAGGGAGTCCTTCATGACCGTCACCGCAACTCGCTTGGGAAGTTCACCGATTACCCTCGACTGGTCGAATTTCATCCGTGTTCCCACCACCACCTCGACCGGAGCCAAGGCCATTGCCCCGGATTCCCAAACTTATCTGCACGAATGGACCGAAGGCTGGGAGAAGCTGCGCGGCCGGTTTATGCGGAACGAAATCGGTTTTTACAATGCCCCGATTGATCCTGAACTTTCGCAAATTGAAGCAACCGAAGCTCTGGCTGCGCAGATCCTCAACTCCAAGCAATTCACCGACTGCCTATTCCTGGGAATCGGCGGGAGCGCGCTCGGCCCCATGAGTCTGCTCTCTTCCCTCCAAGAGCACTGCAAAACCAAAATGCGCTTCCACATCTGTGATAATCCGGATCCCATCGATTGGAAGGCCACTCTAGGTCGCCTCAGCCCGGACCACACCCTCGTTTGCGCAGTGACCAAATCCGGAACCACTTTCGAAACCGTTGCCCAGCTCCTCATTGCCATGGAATGGCTCGGCAAAAACCGCTTGAAATCGCATCTCATCGCCATCACCGATCCGGCCAAAGGGGATATGAAAGCGTTTGCCACCCAGGAAGGGCTGGCGACTCTTCATATCAGTGCACCGATCGGCGGCCGGTTCAGTGTTTTTTCGCCCGTTGGACTTTTCCCTGCGGCTCTCGCCGGACTTTCACTCAGCGAATTCATGCTGGGCGCCAAGCAGGTCCGCGACTACATCGAGAAGACCCCTCTCGAAAAAAATCCCATCTTCATCATTGGCCAGGAAATGATCCGGCAGGCGAATCAACGCTCCATCCATGTCTGTATGCCCTACTCGACGCGCCTGCGGCTCATCGGGGACTGGTTTGTCCAGATGTGGGGAGAGAGTCTCGGCAAAGATGGCAAGGGCTTCACCCCGCTTGCAGCCCTGGGGGCGACCGACCAGCACAGCATTCTTCAGCTACTGCGGGACGGGCCGGACGACAAAATTACAATGTTCCTGACCGTCGATCAGGTAGAGGACGAAGTCAAAATCCCGAAACTCCCTGGCCCGACAAGCTATGCTTCTTTCAAACTGCTTGAAGGCCATACCCTCCAAGAGCTGCTCCTGACTGAGTATCGGGCAACCTCCCTGGTTTTGACAAAGGGCGGCAGACCCAATCTGACTCTGCGAGTCGACAAATTGGATGAACGCTCATTGGGAGCACTGTTCTTCACCTTCAGTTTCCTCACCGCAATGACCGGAACACTCATGAATGTGAATCCGTTTGACCAACCCGGAGTGGAAGAAGGAAAGATCTATACGCGCGAAGCCCTCATGAACTCGTGATGAAATACTGATTTAACGGATTCTATTTGACGCATTCGCCATAATCCCTTTACTCTTTAAAGCGTTATGAGTTGCCCACCTCCAGTACCCTCATCCCCGCCTGATGATGAATCCGGTGAAAAAACCGCCGTCATGCAAGGCGATCAGGAGACCCTGAAGAAAGAACTTCAGAAGGCCAAGGAGCAGGAATCCTGCCTGATCATTATTCGTGGCACTCCCCAGGGACACCGTTTCTTCCTGACCCAGGAGGAACTCATTATCGGTCGTGATCCCGCGGCAGACATCACCATTCACGATCAGGGAGTTTCGCGCAAACACGCCAAACTCACGAAGGAGAAGGGATCCGTCCGACTGACTGATCTGAATTCCTCAAACGGAACGTTTCTGAACGACAAGCGACTCAGCGAAGGCGACTCGATCGTGCTCGACAAGGAAGACATGATCCGCGTCGGCAGTTCCATCCTCAAATTCCTTCCCGCAGGTGAGCTCGAAATCCTCTTCTACGGAAATCTCAATTCCGCCGCCCACCATGACCCGATGACCAAGATTTATAATAAAGGCTATCTTTTGGAGGCCCTTGAAGCCGAATTCAAGCGCGCCAAAGCCCTTCACCAGGATTTTTCTCTCCTTTTTTTCGATCTCGACCACTTCAAACGAGTCAACGACACCTACGGACACGATGCGGGTGATTACGTCCTGATTGAACTCACAGCCCTCGTCCGTACCGGTTATTTAAGACCCAAAGACGTCTTTGCCCGTTACGGCGGCGAGGAATTCGTTATTTTACTGTCGCGAAGCAATGCAACCAAAGCTGCGGATCTCGCAGAAAAAATCCGGGCTGCGGTCGAAACCCATCCCTTTATTTACGAAGGCAAAAGATTGCCGGTGACAACCAGCCTGGGTGTAGCCGAAATCCGCGCGGATATCGAATCTGCCCAGACCTTGCTGAAGAACGCCGACAAGGCGCTTTATGTTGCCAAGAATTCAGGTCGTAATCGCGTGGTCATAGCAACCTAAAGGGCAACTTGAGCCGCGCTGCTTAAGCCGTCCGTCCTCCTTTCTGCAGCCGATCAACACTTGCCTTCTCCATCGCCCCGTGGTGGACTGCCCGGCATGAAAATCCGGGTCTTAGATCCCCATGTTGCGGAACGAATTGCCGCAGGTGAAGTCATTGAGCGACCAGCCAGTGTCGTCAAGGAACTCCTTGAAAACTCCTTGGATGCTGGCGCAACCGAAATTCAAATCGTCCTTGAAGACGGTGGCAAAGGTCTGATTGAAATCACCGACAATGGCCAGGGCATGAACCCCGACGACCTGGCGCTTTCGGTAAAACGCCACGCAACCAGCAAACTCAGTTCGCTTGAAGATCTCGAAAGAATTTCGACTCTGGGCTTCCGGGGCGAAGCGCTCCCCAGTATTGCCGCAGTCTCTGAACTGACCCTGCTCTCACGGACCCGCGAAGCGGAGTCCGCTTACGAATTCCAGGCGACCCCTTTTGAAGCGCCCAGAAAACCCGCGGCAACCACCTTCGGGCATTTTCTGAATTCTCCGCATGGCACGCGCATACGCGCGGTGGGACTTTTCTCACAGGTCCCCGCCCGCCTGAAGTTCCTGAAATCCCAGGCCGCTGAAGTTTCCCAGGTCCGGGAATGGGTGGAACGCCTCGCCCTGGCTCACCCTTCGGTCGGCTTCAAGCTCCTCAGCGGAGAGCGGGTCATCAGCAATCTCCGGCCGACTACCGAAGTGAATCGAGTCCAGGCCATTCTCGCGGATGGACAGACGGACTACCCGATTCTTTCCGAGAGTGGCAATGACGGCAGTCCAGCCAATCCCCTGGCACCGATCAAAGTTCGCGCACACTGGCTGCAGGGTTTCAGCTCAGGGCAGACGCGCAAACTAGTCCAGGTCGTCAACGGGCGCTCCGTCCGGGACCGCCTTCTTCAGCAGGCCATTTTGCAGCCTTTCAAACAGGCTCTGATGCCGGGCCAGTTTCCAGCCTTCGCACTTTTTCTGGAAATTGATCCTTCCGAGCTCGATGTCAACGTTCACCCGACCAAGACCGAAATCCGCTTTCTCAACAGCCGCGTGGTTTTTGAGACCGTGAGCCGTGCCGTCCAGGGAATGATCGGCAAACACGGAGCCCCGGCTTTTGCGAATTCGTTTTCAAGCTCGGGCAGTTCTTACTCCTCCTCTGGGTTTGGCGGGTATGACGGGTCAGTAGGGTCTGTGCCGAGCTGGAGCGTGACAGAACCCGGATTCACCGAAAGCGCCCCGCTTCCTGGCTTCGCAACAAAGCTCAGCGAAACCTCCGCCCAACCCGAGCTTCCGGAATTTTCAGCCCTGAAACATCCATTACAGGCCGGGCGCTTTGTCGGGACTCTTTTCAACACCTATATTGTTTACGATCAGGGGCAGGAGCTGGCCCTGATCGACCAGCATGCCGCCGATGAGCGCATCCGCTATGAACGCCTTCGTGCCCGGGTTTTCAGCGAGACGCCTCATCCGGTTTCTCAGGCTCTTCTCATTCCCGAGGCGGTTCAGTTTGCCCCGGAACTCCGGGTCGAACTGGAGCAACGACTGAGCTGGCTCGAAGCCTTGGGCTTTGAAGTCGAGCTTTTCAGCGAAAACACGCTTTTATTCCGCGGAATTCCTGTCGATTGGTCCAACCAGGGAATCAAAATGCGTTTGAAAAGCTTGGTTGACCGAACTCTCGCGGCGGAAGAAAAGCCCGACAGCCATTCACGAGACAATCTGATGGACGAAGCCCTTTTTGAAACGCTCGCCCGCGAAGCCTGCCATTCCGCGGTCAGAGCTGGTGACCGCCTGCAACCAGAACAGGCAGCCGCTATTCTGGACCAGCTTTTTACATGTGAGCATCCCTGGAATTGCCCACATGGGCGGCCCACCGTGGTACGGGTCCCTCGCAGTAAGATTGAAGAGTGGTTTCAGCGGCGCGTATGAATGCCATTACCCCGATTCTCACTGGAACCACCGCCAGCGGCAAGACCTCGCTGTCCATTGATTTTGCCATAGCGCACGGGAAGATTGAAATCATCAATGCTGATAGCATGCTCGTCTATCGTGGGATGGACATCGGCACGGCCAAACCCACAACGGCAGAGCGGCAGGGAATTCCCCACCACCTGCTTGATATCAAAAACCCGGATGAATCCTTTACTGCCGGAGCCTTTGTCCGGGAAGTCGAAGAGAAACTCATCGAGATCCATTCACGCGGAACGCGCGCCCTGATCGTCGGCGGCACCGGGTTTTATCTGAAAGCCCTGCTCTTTGGTCAGTGGAATGCTCCGGCTGCGGACCCGCTGCTTCGCGCGGAATTTGAAAAAAAACCGACCGAAGCTCTCTTTACACGGCTCGCGAAAGTCGATCCACAGGCTGCAGAACGGATCGGGCCACAGGACCGCTACCGCCTGGTTCGAGCCCTGGAGATCAATCAGGCGACCGGGAAAACTCTGACCTCGCTGCAGGCCGAACTTCCGAGCGCGCCGGATCCCCGCTTTGCGCTCTTGGTCCTGGATCGACCTACCGAGGAACTGGATGTACGCATTCATGAACGCACAGAGCAGATGATCCGGGCAGGACTAATCGAGGAAGTCACCCGGCTTCTTGAGTCCTTTCCTGCGGCCCGCACCCTGAATGCCGTCGGCTACCGCCAAGCCGTTGCCTATTTGAGAGACGAGCGTCCTGCCGGTCGAAAGATCGCTCCTGGTCTGCCCGGTCTGGTTTCTGAAATTGAACTGGCCACCCGCCAGCTAGTCAAACAGCAACGCACTTGGTTTAGAAGTCAGACCTATGCACAGAGTTTTTCGCTGGAGCAGAACCACGGGGCGCTGCTGGAAAAGCTTTCTGAGATTCTTAGGTAAGTTGATTTTTCTGAAATCAGGCGAATTTCGTGACATCTTTAACTAACATGGCCTTCACAAAACTCATCAACAAACTCTTTGGCCAACAACAGCCAAAGTCCACGTCGCCGCAGCAAGTCCTGATCAAACGCCCTCCCCGTATTCCAAAGGAACCGATCCATCAGCTGAGTTTTGAATTCCAGGGTCCTCCCAAAACCAGAGCTGAAATCGCAAATGTTTCAGTGGGCGGTCTGGGTTTTGTCGTCACTCCACCGGCCGCAGCCGATTCGCCCCATTGGCCTCCGACCGGTACCATTACTCCCTCGATTTTTACCATCGGAGCCCAACCTTTTCCGGTAGAATTCAAATTGATTTATGTCGGCCCAAGTTCAGCCGGCGGCGCCTTCGTCAACTCTTCCCGCGAGATGCTGGTCGCATTGCAGCAGCATCTTGATGCCGAGCTGGCTGGCGCTGTCATGAGCTACATTGGTCCGGAAATGCTGAATCCAGAACCGGATGGTGCGCCTCACTGGTTTCAGAGTGAACGCGCGGAACTCTTCCTCGTCGAAAAGAATAATGAAGTTCTGCGCTTCAATTTGATGTGCTTTGGGAACTATGTCGAATCCGAAACCGGCAAGCCCTTGCGCTTTGGCCAGATCGTCGACAACGGCGATCGTTCCAAGCCTTCTTATAATAAAGGTTCAGCCAAAGTGCACTGGGCTGCAACGGTGGAACCCGCGACGCTCATCATGATCTCCCGGCTCGTGAAACACATTCCCAAACTGCCTCCCCAGTTCCGGGACGGAATTCTCAACCTGATCAAGGCCCGCTAGGCCAAACTCAGGCCAAGAGCCGGCGGATCATCGCCCGGCGCGCCAGCGGTACGAGAACCGCGACCCAGAGAATCAGAATCAACAGCGCCTTTGGATCAAAAGCGGCTCCGAGCGTGAAAGACCTCATCATTGACAGGACGGGCGTGAGCGGCAAGGCCCAGGCCGCTTTCTGAAAAAGAACCGGAAGATTCGTCAGCGGGAAGAAAACACCGCAGAAAAGAAACATCGGAAAGACCAGCAGGTATTGCGGATAGGAAATGGATTCGATCGTGCGTGATTTGGCCGCGACCCAAAGCCCCAGCGCGGCAAAGATCATCGCGAAAAAAAAACAAAAAGGAAGAATCGCAAGCGCTCCCAGCCACGGAAAATCACCGATCGCCACGCCGACCATAAGGACCGCCCCCGCCGACAGCGTCGCGCGCGAAGAGTCCCAGATCAGCTCACCCCAAAGGACTTCCGACAGGGTGACGGGAGTGACGGCAATCGCCTGAAAGATTTTCTGATAGTACATTCGAATGAAGCTGCCATACGCCGCTTCGAAGAACCCCTGAAACAGCAAAGTTTGAGCGACAATACCGGCCAGGACGAAAGCGCGGTAGGGAATCGCCTGCCCATCGAGGTTGACCGCGCCGATCATACTGCCCAGACCGAAGCCGAACGAAAGAAGATACAGGAATGGCTCCACAAAAGTCGTGACCAGGGCGTAAACGATATTCTTCCTGAAGACCGCAAGATACCGCTGCCAGACGCGAAAGATCGAGATGAGCGAAATCATGCCTGAGTTCCCTCTCCAGGAGAATCACTCTCAAGACTGCGACCGGTCAACTTCAGGTAAACGTCTTCGAGATTGGGTGCGCGGCGATGCCTGAACCCGGGGCGGATCTCCTCTTCCACCGGTTCAGTTCCGATTTGTCCCTGAATCAGGTGCTCCGGTGAGTCACAAGCAAGAATTTTTCCCTGATGAATGATCGCCACTCGGTCACAAAGTCTTTCTGCCTCTTCCATGTAATGAGTCGAGAGCAGAATGGCCAATCCCCTGCGGCGCTCCTGGACAAGAATATCCCAGAGTATCCGACGGGCTTCCGGGTCCAGTCCCGTGGTCGGTTCATCGAGCACCAGAACTTTCGGCTGATTGATCAGCGCACGCGCGACTTGGAGCCGCCTTCGCATTCCGCCGGAGAGCGATTCGACGAGCTCAGTGCGCTTGTCCAGAAGGTCAAAACGCCCCAGGAGTTCTTCAGCGCGTCGCCGTCCCTCTTTGCGGGGAATCCCGTAATAAACCGCGAATTGCGTCATCTGGTCTTCAACGTCGAAGTCCGTATCCAGCGAATCTTCCTGAGCACAGACTCCGAGTTGACGCCGGGCTGATCTCGGGTCCCGATGAACGTCAATGCCCAGAATGTGGACGTGACCCTCTGTCGGTTCGTAAAAACCGGAAATGCATTTCATCGAGGTCGACTTGCCCGCACCATTCGGTCCCAGAAGGCCGAAGCATTCGCCCGCCTGGACTTCAAAAGAGACCCCCGCCACCGCTTCAATTGGGGGGCGTCCGGGGCGGTGATAAGTTTTCTTGAGATGCGAGACGACCAGAGGGCAAGGCATGGGGCTGCAAATACCAGAAACCGGGAACTTTGAATCTATTAATTAACCTGTACCAAAGCAATACAGCTGTTGAATCCTGGAACACGTACCTCGTCCAAAATACTCATAAATAAATGAAAATACAGGTTTATTTTAAAAACAACCCTGGCATGAACCCTGCTTTATCGAGCCTATGAGCGAATCAAAGATCAGGACCGCAAAGTTTGCAATACTGCTGATGGGCCTGATGGGAATACCCATTTCTTTCATCAATCCGGTCCTTGCAGCTCAACAGCAGATCCTCACCGTCAAGATCGAGGGTTTTTCGGATACAAAGCTGGTTCTCATAACGAATAGCAACAATAGAATTGAATCCATAAAAATCCTCAACGACCAAGTAAGTAAAGAATTCAAACCGGAGCAATTCAAGGAAGGCTACTCGCACCGGTACTATGGTTTCAAAGCAGTCACGGTCCGGTCCCCTGATCTAAATCCAGAGACAGGCGGCACTATTAATCTGGAATACCGAAAAAAGGCCTCCGTGTTCTCGGGAATGGGCTATGTCCAGGCAAAGCTGAAGAAAGATGAAAAGGGGCAATGGACTCTGGAGACTCCGAAATCCAAAGGCAAAGAACCCAAGCCATTCCGCGTACTCGAACTTTCAGTCAAAAAAGAAATAAAAGAGGATGGAACTTACAAATTCCTGGGCATAGAAGATTTCATCTTCAGTGGACTACCGGATTTCAACAGACTCGTGGCCGAGCTTTCACCCGACATCCGCGTGAGCGAGCGGCAGCAGTTCGCCGAAATCAGGCACCCGCGCCCGGGCGAAAAGGCCATGATCATGGCCCAAGACCTCTCGGCATCCGATACGGTGGCCGGCTCAGCCAGAGCATTTTAAAGAATTTGCTGCGCCTGGCCGAAAATGGTCATTTCTCTGGAAAACCCCCCTTGGAAGCAGTATAGACGCAGTACAGTACACATTTTCGAGGGGAACACTTATGGCGCGCGGTACGAAATGTTGGTTCAATGGCAAAATTCTGCCCGTTGAAGAAGCAAAAATCAGTCTCTTTACCCATGGTCTGCATTACGGGACAGGTGCTTTTGAAGGCATCCGTTCCTACAAGCAGAAGAACGGGGGCGGCGCCGTCTTCCGTTTACGCGAACACATGCAGCGACTGGCCGAAAGCTGCAAACTCATGGATCTCAAAATCCCCTATACACTGGATGAGATGGTCAAAGCCGTTATTGAAACCTGCAAAGCCAACAACTTCGAAGAATGCTATATCCGCCCAATCACGTTCATTGCTGATGGCCCACTTGGAGTTTATCCAGGCACCAATCCTCCGATGGATCTCGCTATTCTCAATTGGGAATGGGGCAGCTACCTGGGCGACAAGGGGATTAACGAAGGCACTCGCCTGAAAACCTCGAGCTACATCCGTCCTCATGTCAATTCCAGCATGTCCAAAGGAAAAATCACCGGGCAGTACGCCGTCGGTGTGGTTGCTAAACGTGAAGCCATCATGGCCGGCTATGACGAAGCGCTCATGCTAGATACCGAAGGCTTCTTGACTGAAGGAACGGGCGAGAATCTTTTCATGATCAAAAACAATGTTGTGAAGACCACGCCCCAGACTGCTATTTTAAATGGCATCACGCGACAGACCGTCATGGAATACTTCAAACGCAAAGGCATGGAAGTTCAGGAAATCCGCTTCACCCGCGATGAGCTCGTGCTTGCGGATGAAGCCTTCCTGACCGGCACCGCTGCTGAAATCACCCCAATCAAGGAAGTCGATGGCCGCCTGATCGGCGACGGCACACCGGGCCCCCTGAGTTCCAAGCTGAAATCCGATTACGCCGCCATGGTTCGCGGCGAGCTTCCGGAATACGGCAAGAACTGGCTCACGAAGATCGTTTAATCGGCGTCAGATTAATTCGTCGGGCAGGGAATATTTGTTCCTGAATGTACCCAGACTCGTGCGGCAGCATCCAAATAGGAATACGCGCAAACGCTCGCGCCATTCTGGAACAAGCTGAACAGGATCTGCGGGTTATTGACCACTGTTCCCAGTAACTGGCCGGCCTGGACCGCCTCTCCCACACGAACTTGTGGAATCATATTCAGCTGCGACATGCGAACGCTGTAAGTCGAATTGTAATAAATCGTGATCGCATAGGAATTCGAAACTGCTTCTATCAGCGTCACCACTCCAGTCACAGGAGAGGCCAGAACCCCGTTCACCGGCGCCGTGAGCAAGAAACCATCCCTATTTGCGGTAAGTCCGGCTGGTGTGAATGGAAAGCTGAGCGTCGGGGTACTTCCGCCATTCGCAATCATCGCAATCGGATCTTTGCCTTCACCACAACCGATCAGAACACTTGCAGTCATAGCCGCCAAAATCATGAGCCGCATCATAGCATCCACCTCAGCGAGAATTCGCCATCGAGCGAAACCATTTTGTTCGTACTGAAAATAACTTTTAAAGGTGCCGCAATCGTCACACCCAATTTACCCATCACCGGAATATCGACGCCGGAACAGACCTGAGCGGCAAAAAGCGTTGAGGTGTTAGTCACCAAGGAAGAAACATTCGTCGCATTCACCGGCACCCCCAACCGTGAATAAACCGCTCCGATATCCAGCGAAACAAAAGGCTTGATCCAGTTCGAATGATCGCGACCGGTTTCAATACCCGCCAGAAACGACCACTGGCTCAACGAATAATCAGTTAAGCCACGCAAGCCGTAAGGGACATAACTTGCACTTCCGTGAAGCTGGAAAGATTTCCCAAGAAAACTCTCATTCTCTGCCCAGAACTGAATCTGTCCACCCAGAGGCTGCGAGTAGTTCTGGTAATTATCACCCAGAACGGTCGAAACTTTTGCGCCACCGGCAACCGATGAGAGACGCATCTCAGCTTGAGCCACCCCAGGCAGCGCCATGCAAAGAGCCGCGAACGCTCCCACCCATCCCACTGTAATTTTGTGCTTCATTCTTTAAAGGATAGATGAAGATTGCTCAGGATTGAAGTGATTTCAGACACCCACAGAGCCGAAAAACTCAAGCGCGACCCGGATTTCCTGCCGGGTGACCGTCGCCGTGCCTCGTTTCCCGACCTCGACCCCGGCGGCAAGATTGCCCAGAATCGCGGCTTCCTCGATCGCTGCCCCTGCCGATAGCGCCAACGTCATGACGGAAATGACCGTATCGCCGGCTCCGGAGACATCGTAAACCTCGCGCACATACGTCGGAATCAGCTTCATCTCACCACTTCCACGAGTAAAGATCGCCATTCCCTCTTTTCCCCGGGTGATGACGATATGAGTGGCTCCCGTTTTCTCCAGGATCTTCTGTCCTGCCTGCTTCAGGGTCTTTTCATCGTGTATACCGATACTCGAAAGCTTCTCCGCCTCTTTGGTATTGGGAGTCAGGACAAAAGCCCCCTGATAACGACTGACCGGAGTCGCGGAATTCGGGTCCACGGCGACATTTTTTTTGGCTTTCCGGGCTGCCGAGAAAATGCCCCGGGCCAGCGATTCCGTGATCATGCCTTTGGCGTAATCCTGAAGAATCACCCCGTCCACCTTGCGAAGAAGACCTGCGACCTTCATTAGAATCTGCTTTTCGATTGCGGCACTCACCGGAGCGGTGGACTCATAATCAACACGCAAAAGCTGCTGGCGATCACTCACAATCCGCTCTTTTAAAACGGTACGGCGAGTGGCATCCACCACCAGCCACGAGGCATCAATCCGCTCTTTTTTCAGAAGAAACCGGAAGTCCTGTGCGCAACGATCCTTGCCGACCAATCCCAAGAGAAAGGGCTGAGCGCCCAAAGTCCGGATATTGTCGGCGACATTGGCTGCAAGCCCGAGCTTGTGCTGCTCATCTTCCACTCGGACTACCGGGACCGGGGCTTCGGGTGAAATTCTCTCCACCGCACCCATCGTATACCGGTCCACACCCACGTCCCCGATGATCAGGACCTTCCGGGCAAAAAGGGCTTCCACGAGCTGTGTAAGACGCTTGGGATCCCAGGTATTCGAATGAATGGAAATGGTTTTGAGTGCTTTCATCGTTTTAGCCTCGGTTACAGCCCTCGTTCATGGCCTCGGTGCTGCGAGCTGGCGTTCAACTTCGTTGAATGCGTTTTCTACCGAAAGACTTCTCATACATGGGTCCGATTTGCAAAGTGCCTTGGGGCACGCAAAAGTCTCCTCACAGCGCACCGCCGGCACAAAGATCGAAGCCCGACCGGGGTCTTGAACGTACGGACCCCACCTTTTGGCGCTCTGAACCCGAATCGGCGGATAAAAAGTCACGACACGGCACCCGACCGCGACCGCAACGTGCAAAGGACCGGTGCTTGGAGCCACAACCACGTGAGCCGCCGAAAAGAGACCGGCCAGGAAACTCAAATCTCGGGTTTCTTTCCCACCATAAGTAATGATTTTTCCACTCGATAAATTTTTGTACTTCTCCAGGATGGATCCTTCGCTCGGCCCGCCTGTGACCAGGATCTGTTTGTCACTCTCGGCGAGTCTTTTTACCAGTTCGAGGTAATACTCCTCAGGCCAGTTCAGTGCCGACCCGCCCATCCCTGGATGAACAGCAATCAATGGCGCGTCCGGATTCCATCCCTTCTCTGTCAGCCAAGTGCGGGCAGACGCCCGGGTCTCTTCCGCAAGGAAGACCCTGACCGGAAATTTCCGCTTTGCGACTGTAATTCCCAAAGATTCCAGGAGCCCCAGATTGTATTCGGCCTCATGGCACTCCACGCGCGATCGATGCTGCCGCAATCCCCGATTGTAAAATAAGTAAGAATGAGGCTTGCTGAGTGGCCCGATCCGGACCGGAATTCCGGCTAAAAAAACAGCCACCGCTATCTTCCAGTTGCTCTGCAGGACCACCGCGATGTCAAAAGATCCTTCTCGCAGCTTAGAAGTGAGAACGCTCAGCCCCTGCAATCCGCCGGTCGCATCGTATTCCCAGACATGGTCCAGATGAGAAAGTCCGTCCAGCAAGGGCCGAACATTCGCCTGAACGAGGGCCGTAATTTCCGCATCCGAGAACTTTTCTTTGAGTGCCTCGAAAACCGGAGTCGAAAGTATGACATCGCCCAAACGGTCGGGGCGAATCACGAGAATCCGTTTCAACCCAAACGCTCCCGTACTTTTTGAGTCATGAACTCGACAACTTCATCCAGAGTCATTCGCGTGGTGTCCACTTCAATCGCATCGGGGGCTTTCTTCAAAGGAGCGATCGCTCGTGTTGAATCGCCACTATCGCGAGTTTCGATTTGCTCGCGCAACTCTTCATAAGTCGGCACTTGGGCGCCCGTCTTTTTTGCGGCATCTGTCAGTTCGCGCAGGCGCCGCTTGGCTCGTTCATCCACTGAAGCAAGAAGAAAAAATTTCACGTCGGCGTCGGGAAATATCACCGTCCCGATATCCCGTCCCTCCAGAACCGATTTACCCACACAGCCCAACCGGCGCTGCAAGCCCAGCAAGGCCGCCCGAACTCCGGGATAAGCTGAAACGCGGGAAGCAGCCATGCTGATTTCGGGTGAGCGGATGAACTCGGTCACATCCCGGTTGTTCGCGAAAATGCGGTTGGAGGGAGCCTTTCCTTCCACCCTTCTGAATTCCAGATGAGCCGATCGCGCAACCTCGCCGGCACAGTCTTCTTCTGTAATCTGTTCTGCCGCCGCCGCCGACTGCCGGGCTTGCATTTTCTCGAGCGTCACCAAGGCAATGGCCCGGTAAAGAGCACCTGTATCCACATGAACAAAGCCCAGCGCTTCGCAAAGCCGCCGGGTTGCCGAACTCTTGCCGGAACCAGCAGGTCCGTCGATTGCCACCACCGGACCGAGCTTTGGAATCATAGCGGAATCTCCTGAACCGACTAGACCACGGGTCGAACTTTGGCGCAAGCCCACTGAATACTGTCCCACTCCGCCGAAAAGCGCTCCAGGAATTCCGGCGCCCATTCGACAGCATCAATCCCCATTTCCTTCAGACCAATGGCGGGTACGGGAGCGCCCTGGGGATCAATATTGATCCCGGCATGGAGAAGAACCGAAACCGGAGAAGCCGTCACGATCGAAACAGAAAGTTTCCGTCCCGCTCCGCCGCCCCCCCCCGACTGGATGAAAAGATCATCGCCGGAACGTTCGAGCTGCATTGAAAGAACAGGGTCCTTTTTACCGGTGCTTTTGCCGGCCTTTTTGGCTTTCGCCCGATTACGCACGTCCAACTGTTCGCGGATGGAATCTCCCGCGGCTGCCATGAAAAGTCTTTGAAGCAGTACGCCCTCGCGCAAACCCATCCCGAAAAACTCACCGATGAAATGCACCATTTTGCGGGCTTCAATCCGATCCTGGGCCAGCCGGTCTTCCCAGTCAACCAGATGCTCCGTTTTCACCGAGCAGGGTCCGATGAACGCTGCGATCCCCGATCCTTTCAAGCCCAGTTCCGTGAGTAAAAAATGCGGGCGCAATTCCACACCCGTGTAAGGGCGTTCTTTTTCGGAAAATAAAAATGCCAGGCTGGGTGCGATCATTTCTTTGACTCCTGTTCGGACAAAGGTCGTTAATCAGCGATTGCCCGAGCCATTCTCCGACAGGATTCACAGGTCCTGCAAGGTCTTTCGCCACCCAAATAGCAGCTCCATACCTGACCAAAGGGGAATGGGCGGGAAAGCTTCTTCAGCTCCCGGACTATCTGACGTTTGTTCCAGGCCTCTGTGTACGAGAAAACCCTAACCCCGTTTGCGGTCGAAAACCCAAGCGCCGCGCTGGCCTGCCGCAGAAAAGCCTCCGAATTATCCGGGAAGGTGGCAGCCTCTTCCACATTGAACCCGACTACAACGCGCTCGGCCTCGGTCCGCTCGGCATAAGCCGCGGCCACATTGATGAGAACCCCGTTCCGATTCGGAACCCAGACAGATTTCGCCGATCGGGTCGTAACGTTTGACTGATCCAATTGCTCCGCAGCCAAAACCGGCACCTCAAGACCGGAATCCGTCAGGGAGCTTCCCCCCAGCTTTCCGAGCCAGCGGAGATCCACCGTTTCGTGAGGGACTTCATAGTACTTGCAAAGCTCTTTGGAGGCACGGAGTTCAGCCTGCGCGGCTCGTTGGCCGTAATCAGCAGTTAGAGCCAGAACAGGCAGATCCTGCTCCCGGCAAAACGCCAGATTCGCCGCTGAATCCAAGCCCCCAGATAATAAAATGACCGAGCGCCGTTTGGAGGCGCCCGCGGTCATGTTTCGTCCTCAAAATAACTGGCTGAAGCCCGGTCATTTTCCCAGATCGCGACCTTTTCGATCCAAGTGGTCAATGCTTTGCGGGTTGAAGCTCCGGCAGGTGAATTGACGGTTTGAGAAAGCTTGTCATGAACAAGCTTGGCCATGTTCTCAGCCGAGGGGTTGCAGTCTTTAAACTCAGGAAGGGAATTGAGGTCCTGGTGATCCCAGCGAGCAATCAGCTCCCGAGTGGCAGCTTTGATCAGTTTAAAATCGACGGCTATACCCACCTGATCCACTTTGCGGCTTCGGACGAAGACTTCCACTTTCCAATTGTGGCCGTGAGGACGGGCACAGTCACCAGCGTATCCGACCAAGTGGTGCCCAGCCGGGAACTCAACTTCAATTCTTAATTCAAACACCTCTGCTCCGTCTGACCTTTGGTTTTAGTACCTGAGGTTGATAAAATCGCATATGAGGAACTCTTTTCCTGATGTCTTCAAAATATTTCTTTGTCAACACAGGTTTAAAATCCCGGCGGTACAAGATGCTGTCGATCTTTCCGGGGCCCGCATTATAAGCTGCTACGAGATAATAGGGCGACACATGGCGGTACCGATCCCGGAGCCAGGCGAGATAAGCCATGCCGATCGAAATATTCAAAAATGGATCCAGAAGTGCCCGATCCGAAAGCTTCATGCCCCATTCCCTGGCCACGATTGCCGCGGTAGCCGGCATGATCTGCATCAAACCCAGGGCTCCCACCGGGGAAACGGCTTTGATCCGGAACCGGCTTTCCACTTCAATCAGGGACAGAACAAAGACCGGATCGAACCGGTACTGGCGGCATAGATAAACGAGATGGCGCGCCAGCTTGGAGACTTGTGACTGGGGGAATAGATCCAGACGGTCCCGGAGGATCGCGGCGACTTCCCGCTCCGGCATGATGTTATAGACTTCGGTCTCTGGCGGGTGAGCCAGAGTAAAACTGAAATCATCAGTGGGATCAGCCTGGATCATGCTCGCAGTGCTACAAAAGATCGCTGCGATGGCCAGTGAAGCCCATTTAAAAACAAGACTAAAATACTTCATAACTTCGCCGCCACCTTTATCGACCCGCGACCAGCTTGGCAAGTGCAACTTTGGTCCCACGAGGCGGTGCAAAATAACTGATTTTAAACACTTTTTATGCTGTTTAGTTCGGTGCGGAGCTTAAAACTCGATGTCTTCGTCTGCTGGTTGATCGAGAAAGAGGGCCATCTGGTAGGCATCCTCCCCATCAGAGTAGAAGCTTTTACGAACGTGGGTGATTACGAACTTCATATTTTGATAGAGCTGGATGGCGGGAAGGTTTGACTTCCGCACATCCAAAAGGATTTTTCGGATGTCCTTGTTCAAGGCCGTCGTCACCGCATTGCGGATCATGAGCTTGGCGTACCCCCTGCCCCTGTAAGGAAGGTCCACTACGACATCCAGGATCTGGCACTCTTCAAACATGATCCAGTAAACAATGTATCCGGCAATTTTGGAGTCGGTCTCGTCATCACTCAGGACCAGAAAGTGAGCATAGGGCTTTTCAAGCTCTTCCCGGAAGTGCCCTTCTGCCCAAGGGGCCTTATGGGCGCGCTTCTCTATTTCCGAGATGGTCGGAATATCATCTTCGGTTGCGGGTCTAAGTGAAAAGGTTTCTTCCTGATTTTCCATATCTCAGCTCTACTAAAACTCCTCTAACTTAAACCCGCCTCCCTCGTCCACTCAAGAAGCTCAAAACCAGCCAAGCCCCTGGCAAACACCCGAAGAAGGACTTCCCGGAAGGGTTGTCCCAATATTTTCCGTGATCTGGGCCGAAGAATTGACAATGGAAAGGACCAGAGAAGCAGCCCGAACCGGAATTTGCGCTGCAGTTGCGAGTGAACCATCCAAGTCCGGATCAGCAACGCGAATCTCCCGTCCAAAGGTCCCGTTCAAAGAGGCGCCGATGACATTCCAGCCCTCAGTGACGTTTTGGGAATGCGGGTGTGGGATAGCATCCTGGCAACCATCGATTCGAGGAGGGCAGTTTGGCTGAGTGTAAGTAGTCCAGCGCAGCGTCCGGAATGTTGCGGGAGGAGCCGAGCAGAGAGATGAATTCGTAGCTCCCCCCCGCCATTCCAGCTGAACTGTCGAATAGGGCTCCAGCTCAATCGAAACCCAATCATTTTCAATAAATCCCAGAGTCTTGACTGCCCCATTTTGACGAGCGATGAGCCGGTTGGGCTCAAAAACTCCGTCGGAGGCATGGTGGTTGAAATGGGGGCCCGTAGGTGGCGCCTCGGCTCTTTCAATAAAATAAGAGTAAGCCAGACTTGTCCTTGCAGCCAAACGGGAACCAGAAAGCGCACGAACCCAAACCTTTATCCGGCGCCTTGTCGGATTGGTCAATTCATCATGACCCAGCAGCACTGAGTTACCCAGGCTCTGCACATAGGCGGCTGGACTTGAAGAAGTGAGCGCTGCATTCGCCCTTGGACGAAACTGGCTTTGAATCGCCTGAATCGGTCCGGTGGCACGGAAGCTCAGGTAAACCGAGCAAGTCGAATTGTCAGGAAAATACAGATCGATTCTCAATTCCTGCAATTCACTCGCACCCACTTCTGAAAGCTCACCTAAAACGTCGCTCATCGGCACATACCAGCGCCGAGTGGGTTCGTCGTAGAGAGCTCCAACCCGGCGACTTTGGCCTTCTGGGCGATTCAGCCCATTGCGGCGTTGATGAGTGAGATCCACTTCCCGGATCGGCAGACCAAAACCATCTTCAGAAAACGTCAGGAATAATGGTTCACCCGTGAGCTGGAGGGTGTTCTTGAAGGCGACATGCTCAGCTTTGGCAATCACCTCTTCTGAAGGACGGGGTTCGGTCGGCTGGACCGAACGATCCGGATACGCAGCATCCTGATTAGCTGCGTTTGCCTTTGCCACTGGAATCAGCCGAAGCTTGAGATACTCGGCTGGATTTTTAAGCGCCTCGGGATTCAAGGTGGCGGCAAGCGGTAAATTCTCTGCCCCGTGCTTACCACCGGCTGAACCCCGATTGGGTTTGGCACAACCTGCCAGCGCTCCGGCAAGTAAAAACGTGATTCCGAAATTAACGACGACGAAAACCAGGGACCTATTTTTTAAAGCATTCATACTCACTCCTTTTTTTGTTGGCTATGAGCGGCGTTAGAGCAATGAGCGAGCCAACAGAAATATGAATCGAGCCAATCGGAATTCCGGCTAGGAATACAGCTACGTCAGGAAGAAAGACTTTTTATTTCGACTGCTTAAACCGCTTCGAAAACTTCTGAACCGCGGCTTTTCGACCTGAGGGAAATCCGGAATCCCGTACCTTGGGGCTCAAACTCGGACCGAGCGAGAAAGAATGGATCAGAAATGAACCAAATTTTTTAATTTCATGTTATTTCAATGATCTATGAACAAAGAAGATCCCGCGATCCACAGCGAAGTTGAGACCCTCCGCCATTCCTGCGCGCATGTCATGGCCCATGCTATTCAGAAGATCTGGCCCAACGCCAAATTCGGTATCGGCCCAACCATTGAGAGTGGCTTTTATTACGACATCGACATCGACACGAAGCTCTCGCCCGAAGATCTGCCCAGGATCGAGGCCGAGATGTTCAAGCTCATCAATGCCAACCAGGGATTTGTTCGCAAAGAACACTCCCTGGATGAGGCAATCGAAATTTTCAGAAAACTGGGCCAGACCTATAAAATCGAACTCATCGAAGACCTGCGCAAAGTCGGCGTCCAATCCGTCAGCACCTACGGTGAAGGTGATTTCCTGGACCTTTGTCGCGGCCCGCACCTCCAGAAAACCGGCCAGATCAAGGCTTTCAAACTCACGTCGGTTGCCGGCGCCTACTGGCGCGGCAGTGAGAAGAATCCTCAACTGCAACGGATCTATGGAACAGCCTACCCGTCCAAGGCCGAACTCCACGAGCACATGCGCCTGATTGAGGAAGCCAAAAAACGCGATCATCGCAAACTGGGCAAAGAACTCGACCTTTTCAGCTTTCATCCCGAAGCTCCGGCGAGCCCTTTCTTCCATCCCAAAGGAACGGTGGTTTACAACCGGCTGGTCCAGCTCATGCGCGACCTGTACCGGCCTTATCAATATGATGAGATCATCACGCCGCAGATCATGGACATCTCTCTTTGGAAAAAGAGCGGACATTACGACAATTACCGCGAAGATATGTTTTTCACCGAAAGTGAAGAGCGCCAGTTTGCAATCAAGCCGATGAACTGTCCGGCCGCGACTTTCGTGTACTCTTCGCATAAACGGTCTTACCGCGACCTGCCGTTGAGACTGGCCGATTTCGGCCGGGTTCACCGGAATGAAAAATCCGGTGTCACTGCCGGCCTGACGCGCGTTCGTACCTTCTGCCAGGATGACGCACATATTTTCTGCACACCTGAACAGATCGAAACTGAGATCAAGAAAGTCATCGAGATGTCGATGAAGATCTACAAACTTTTCGATTTCACCGATATCCGGATCGCCCTTTCCACTCGCCCCGAGAAACGCGTGGGTGGTGATGAACTCTGGGACCAGGCTGAAGTCGCGCTTAAAAAAGTGCTCGATAATACCGGTCATGCTTATGAAGTGAATCCCGGGGATGGCGCATTCTACGGACCCAAGATCGATTTCCGGGTCAAAGATGCTCTCAAACGGGAGCATCAACTCAGCACGATTCAACTGGATTTCAATCTGCCGGAACGCTTTGACCTGACCTACGTCGGGACCGATAATTCCTCCAATCGTCCGGTCATGGTTCATCGCGCCGTACTGGGTTCGATCGAACGCTTCATGGGCGTTCTGGTGGAGCATGTCGCAGGAGCCTTCCCCTTCTGGTTGGCTCCGCTTCAAGCGCGGATCGTACCGATTGGTGATGGACACACGGAATACTGCAAAGGGCTGATGACCGAACTGCAGGAACTCGGTTACCGGGTGGACCTCGACGCGCGCAATGAATCCATGGGTCTGAAAACCCGCGAATCTCAGACGGCCAAAATTCCGTTCATGGCAGTCGCCGGGGACCGTGAAATGCAGGACGGTCAGTTTGCGATCCGCAAGTACGGTGAGCGGGAGTCCAAGGTGCTGGGTCGGGCTGAGCTCCTGGCATTTTTCAAAGAACTGAATGAAGTACCGCATCAACTCACTCGCAGCTAAACGATGACAGCCATCACTCGCCGCAATTCTCATCACTCGAGCGCCATTTACGATGTGCTTTACGGGTTCATCCCGATCACGGCCTGGGAAGAGAAGATCATCAACTCACCGCTCTTTCAGCGCCTGCGCTGGATCAAGCAGCTGGGGTTTGCGAATTACATTTTCCCGGGAGCCGAGCATAACCGCTTTGCCCATGTCATCGGAGTGATGCATTCGATGGATCAGATGATCCGGTCATTGGGGCTCAGTGTGCCGGACCAGGAGCTTTTTGATCCCAAAGCCACAAATCCGGCGGCGATGTTCCACAAGACTTTGCGAATTGCCGCACTTTTGCACGACATCGGCACATTTCCTTTCAGTCATGCGGTCGAAAACGGCTATCTCCGGCACGGGAATGACCACCGCCGGCCCGGAACCCCCAAAGATCTGCCGAATTCACACGAGCATCTGGGCTCTTTCATCATCAAGAACACGGATTACGCTGGAGGCATCACCCGGATTCTGAATGAGTACGGATTTGACGGCAGCCTGCTTTCGAAGATCATCAAGGGCGAATCCCATAGTCTCATTTCCAACCAGCTCATGCATTCTGAGCTGGACGCCGACCGGATGGACTACCTGATCCGTGATGCCCATTACACGGGCATCAAATACGGGCAATTTGACCGCGAATACATTCTGGCGAATCTCCTCACTTTCAAGGTCGGAGGCAAACTGGCCTTCGGCGTGTCTGAAAACGCGATGTATGCCGTTGAAGATTTCCTGATCTCCCGGTTCAGCTGGTACAGCCAGATCATTCGCAACCGGCAATCCGCAAAATTTGACATCATCGCCGCAAACATCACGCATGAGTTCCTGGATCAGGATCTCATGCCCCAGTTTCAGGATCTGCTCTCGATGGTGGAGGAACGCGACGAGCGGTTCTTCTGGTGGAACGATGTCTACTTCATGAACCGCTGCCAGGAAATATTCTATCAAAAGCTCACGCAGGATGTTCGCGTCCTGGAGTTGACCGACATGCTCCTGTACAGACGCGCCCCCAAGACGGTGAATCATCCACTTCTTGCTCATAAGATCCTGAAAGCCGATCCCAAATCGATGCGTGAAAGAGTTCAGCTCATCGGGAAAATTCAGAAGCTCCTCGGAACCTTCGACGCCGGTATCGAGAAACAGGGGACAGGCAAAGAGTGGATTCTCGCGGATATTCCAAAAAGTGATATTGCGTTTGCACGTGGCCTACCTCATCTCCGGAAAAAAAGCAAAGGCAAGCAGCTTCATCTTGAGCGGGATCCGGTCAGGATTGTTTCAAAAGACGGAAACCCCTCCCTGCTGGTCGAACACGACAATACACTGATCAAGCACCTTTCAGGTTTTGCGAATTTCATTCCCAGTGTTTACGCAAATGAACCAGCATTGGCGCTTCTTCAGAAGCGTAAGCTCATCGCCCGATAAGTATCCGCCCCGAACAACTCCGAAATCCTTTCGCGAGGTCCGGGTCCCAGCGAGTTTCCCGGTTTGACTGTCCATTGCCAAGCACGAACTCTGCAGTCTTTTCGAAAGATGCAAATCTCGGCTCCCTTGAATCATGACCCGGTTCCGGCACTTCAAAGAATCGAAGTCGCAAGCTCCCTTCAAATCCCAAGCTTCCACATTGTGGGACTTCCGAATCCGGAAGTCGCCGAGGCGCGTGAGCGGATCCGGGCCGCCATTGAAGCCTCGGGAATTGAATTCCCAAGGCGACGCCTTGTTCTGAACCTTTCTCCGTCGAGCATTCGCAAACGGGGAACCGGGATTGACCTCGCGATGGCACTGGCAATTTTGAATTCCAAGTCCAAATCCAAAAGTAATGAGAACTTTCAAGTGGTCGCCTGGGGTGAACTCGGGCTGGACGGCACTGTCAAGGCCTCAGGTCAAATCACCCGCGCTGTTTTCTCCACCTGGCAAGGAGAAGGAAACGTTCTGTTTGTTCCAGCCACCGAATTAGAGCCGGCATTGAACGCTATTAGACAAATCAAACGGAGCGAAATTTTTTCAACTGCGCCTCCAATCGTGATCCCCAGTTCCGACTTGAAGAGTACGTGGGAGATTCTTTTGAAATTAAGACAACGCAAGGCTCCGATTCTGCAAAGTGAGTTCTCCGCTGCGGGTGAATCCTCTCCTGTTGATTTGCGGCCGGAGATCCCAGCCCTGCTTCCACTCCGGCCCTATCTGGAACGAGTCATTGCCCTGTCGGCTGCCGGCAATCATCATCTGCTCCTGCTTGGGCCCAGGGGGACGGGGAAGACGCATGCAACGGAGTGGCTGATTGCGCTGCAACCTGCGCCTGAGCCCCAGATTATTTTAAATAATCTTCTGATCGCCGAGTTGCGGACGAATGAAAAACTATCAACATGCCAGGGTCCGCCAGTTCGAAGAGTGAGCGTTCAGAGCCGTCCCGCGGCACTCATGGGCAGTGCGACTGCCGGTGCGATTCGTCCGGGGGAGTACTCGCTAGCCCATGGCGGTCTGCTTGTCGCTGACGAATTCCTGGAATGGCCGAGAGATTCACGCGAAACGCTGCGAGACCCTCTGGAGAGTGGCCGGGTCCTGCTCACCCGTACTTTGGGCTCGGCCGAGTTGCCGGCCCGGTTCACGCTTGTGGCGAACGGGAATCTCTGCCCGTGTGGCGGCTGGCCTCCCGAACTGCCGGCCCCTGCTGGAGCACAGGGCCTCGGCAGTTCCAATTTCCGGTGCAAATGCACACTCAAGAACCGCTCCACTTACCTGACCCGACTCTCTGGCCCCGTGCTGGACCGACTGGATATCGTCTCTCTCGTTTTGCCTGAGACTAGCAAATCTGCTCCGAAGTATTCCGTCAACAGCCAGGAACGGAAACAGGAGCTTCGGGAGAAAGTACAAGCCGCGGCTGATTTTGCAAAAATGAACTGGGGTGCACCTGCAGGACAACTCTCGGCAGCTCAAGTTGAAACTTTCATCAGTGCAAACCCGGCGTGGCTGAAATGGAATGCTCAGGCCAAAAGTCAGACACACTCCGCGCAAAGCCTGCGCTCCCGGCACAAGATTGCCCGCGTGGCGTTGACACTTGCCGCCTGGGAACAGAAAGCCTCCCCGGATCTCACTCACTTCACCGAAGCAGAATGTTACCGCCCCGAAGCGCTGGGCTTATTTTCCTGAGAGCTTCAACATTTCATCTTTGGCGCGATTGATTGCTTCAGCGATTTTCTGTGAATCTTTCCATTGTGGGGAGCCGGCAGGACCGATCTTATCGGGGTGATAACGCTTCATGAGCTCACGATAAGCTTTTTGAATTTCTGACCGGTTGGAGTTTACCCTTATGCCCAGAACCTCGTGGGGAGCGCCATCAACGCGAATACCGGGCAAAGCCATCGGCTTGGGCCTCGGTTTCATTCGCGCCCGGGCCAGTTCGTCTGATCCCGGGTCGGGCTGCGCGCCGGTTTTGCTCCTGGCCTTTTCGGCTTCGCGAATCTGAAATGCTGATTCCTCGTCCTTTGGGCGCAGCCAAAGCCAAAGAGCGCCCATCAGGATGATGCCCAAGGCGATTTGTAATAGTCCCCGGAGCTGGGCAGGACCAGGCTGACCCAGCAGGGCTTCCAGTACTGGACGAATCATTTCCATATTCTGCATCAGATCGCAGCCGCGGGGAACCGGATTGTTCCGTCTCAAACTCTGTCCGGGATTGCGCGTGGCGTGGTCCCTGCACCAGGGCCCCGCTATGGACAAATGGCGGTTACTCGGAGTGATTGTATTGAGTCTCTGGATTTTCGAAGCAGGGATGCCTGCAGAGGCTCGGACACGACCACCATCGCTCAAAACCGAAGTGTTGAGTTTCTGTATCGAGCCGCAAATGGCGGAAAGAAAGGACTCCGACCCCTGCTTTGTGAGTTTTCAGAAAGCCTTCCCTACCGGAATTTACCGGGTCTGCTATTCGAAACCAGTCTGGAAATCTTGGCTTTACGCGCACGATTCACCACTGCTCTGCGGAAAATGGAGGGGCCGGTGGAGACCTGGCATTCAACGCCGAAACGAGCCTGACCGTAAAACTGCCAAAGAAAGTAGTAGCAAAGGCCCCCTGCCTTCTTTTGAAATCAAAGAGCAGGTGCCGTCTCCAGCAGCACCGGCTTTTTCGTTCTGGGCTTCAGAGATCGGGCCTGGGTGGAAAGCCCTGGAACGCCTCCGGGACCGGAGTTCGGTCCGGCTCGCGCCTTTTGATCCGTTCGGAATTTCACGACAACTTTTGCTGAATGAAAAACCCAGTACCGGGGTAAACCCGGTTTTTCGTACTGCTGGTTTCGTTCACCTGCTCACGGCAACCGGAATTCACCTTTACGCCTTGACCGATTTAATCGGCTTCCTCACTCGTCACGCCAGTCGTGCGGCTGGTATCTCACCAGGAAAGGGGCTCTGGCTTGCCAGAGGTATCAGCGTTTTGAGTTGGTTGATTGCCTGGCTATTCGCCGGAATGCGTCCAGGAATGCTGCGGCCCTGGCTCGTTGTCAGTGCCCGTGTGGGCGCCCGCTCTTTGGGATTTCGATGGCAGAAATGGAGCCCGCTGATCTGTGCTCTGAGTCTGGATCTCGCAGTGGCTGCAATCAGAGACGTGCTGGGGTATCCCGGAGCCTGGGCGCCGGGAAGGTGGATCTACGCGCTCGCTGTGGGCGGAGGCCTGTCCATTACTCAAGCCGAAGGAAGCCCTTTCAGAAAACACGCGCTGCTTGCAATTGCCTCCTGGGTCTATGTCGCTTTTGCTGAAATTTTCATGGAAGGTTTTGTGGCAATCGCCACGCCACTTCTCAGCCTGGCCACCCTGCCCATGTTCTGCCTGGTACTTTACCCCGGACTCCTGTTTTCCACCTTGTTCGACTTCCTTGGCCTCGCACCTCTGGCACTCGGAATCCTGCAGGCAGTCGGCACGGTTTCAACTTTCGCGATAGAATTTCTCTTTCTGCTGACCCAGTCGATTGATTCTCTCTGGCTCGTACCTCCGGCTGCACTGCTTGCGGGCATGATGCTCGCCGGACTGATGCCGCTTTTGCACTTGCGTCCGAAATCACTGCTGACGGTCATTGGCTTGCTTTCTTTGCTCATCATCATTCGCCTGAATTGGCGACCTTGGACGCTGAATTCACAAACGCCTCCCGCCTCTGCAAACCGCATTGAACAATTAGATGTCGGCCAGGGAGATGCCGCACTCATACGGACCACACCGGATAAGGGTGCTGGACTGGTAGACACCGGAGGAATCTTCGGCTTATCCGCGGGCGGGTGGTTTTCGATATTTTCAAAAAGGGGCATCACCCAGCTGGACTGGATCGCGCTTACCCATCTGGACGAAGATCATGCGGGAGGGCTGGCAGCACTGAATGCCATTATTCCGATCAGTTGCGTTACCGCCTCTTCTGCCGCCTGGGCTTCCCCCAAAGGAATTGCATTGCGCAGCCAGCTTCGGGCAATTGGAATCCGAACAGCCAGCTTTGACGGGAGTTGCTTTCCGTTCCCGGCGTTCGCTCTGAATTCAGGGAACAAAAGAAAAGCCAAACGCAAACAGGCCAAAACTGTTTCCAAAAACTCCGTGATGACAGCGGTGAGAGTCCCGCTGAAACGGGGTGGCTACTACTTCAACGGAGGAGATTCGGACAAAGCTGCTGAAGTAAAACTCAGTCACTGGCTCAAGACGTTTCCCAAAGAAGGATCAGACGAAAGAATTCTCAAAGTCAGTCATCATGGTTCTAAAACAGCAACGAACCCTTTGCTCTTGAAAGCGCTTAATCCCACTCAAGCCTGGATCTCAGTCGGACTGGGAAATCACTATGGCCACCCAGCCGTACCCACACTCATCAGTTTGGAAGAACATGGAATCCCAGTTCACAGGACGGACCGGGAAGGGGTGCTGAGCTGGGGCAGCAAGTTCTCACTTTCGAAATAGCTGCTTCAGTGATCGAGCCCCTTCGCGGGAAGCCTTGAGAACCAAGCCGTTCGCCAGAGTCACTTCCGTGTTGGTGCCATGCGAGTACGACACCACTCGATCCAGCCGAACAATCGCGTTGCGATGGATGCGAAGGAACACCTCGGGATCAAGATTTTCCTCGAAGTAAGTGAGCGACTGGTTGCAGGCGTAATCCACGTTTTCCAAACCCACTTTGGAAACGTGGTCCTCACTGGAAAAAAACCAGACCTCCGAGATCTGAATCACTTTCTGCTTCGTTCCGACGTTTACGACAAGCTTCCGCAAGTATTGCTTTTCCCGATTCAGGTGAACTTCGAGGTGCTTCAACTCCGAGCCCGCCGAATCCTGGATGGCTTTTTCCAGGCTCTTTTTCAGACGTTCGTCCGAAAAAGGCTTGAGCAGATAATCGCAAACGTTTTCCTCAAAAGCCCGAACGGCGAATTGGTCGTAAGCAGTCTGGAAAATGATTTTCGGACGTTCCCCCTCGGGAATATTCCGAAGCACGTCAAATCCCGTCAGTTCGGGCATCTCGATATCCAAAAAGAGCGTCTCGGGCTTGAACTCCCGCAAAACCTCCAGCGCCAGCAGGCCATCGGACGCTTCGCGGATTTCGTAACGATCAGGAAACTTTTCGAGGTACTTTCGGATCCGGGTTCGTGCCAGGGGCTCATCATCGACTATCAGGACTCGTACCTTCCGGATGGGTGCGTTCATATTGGTTTCCCTGAAAATATAAAGCTCGCGATGGTTTGATTCTGTTCTCCCGCTTGGAGGCAAAATTGGTGCGTGTTTCCATACAAAAGAGTCAGCCTGCGCCGCGTGTTCTGCAAGCCGGTTCGCTCCTCTGTTCGAAGAAGCGGGCTGCCCGTATTGACGATTTCACATCGGTAACCGGTTGGCAGAGGAATGATCTTCACGCGGACCTCTCCCCCGTCCCTGGATTTTCCGATTCCATGTTTGAGCGCGTTCTCAACAAGAGTCTGGAGCATCAACCCGGGCACATGCACGTCTCTTAAGGCAGGATCCCATTCGAGTTGATAGCGGAGGCGAACCCCGAATCGAACCTGCTGAAGCTCAAGATAGTGGGATACTACGGTCATTTCCTTTTCCAAGGGAACCGTATTGGTTCGGCCCATCTCCAGGATGAGTCGGTACAAATCTGAAAACCGGTTCACCAGCTGGCCTGCGCGATCCGCGTCGATATGGATCATAGCTCCAATGCTGTTGAGCGTATTGAACAGAAAATGCGGTTGCATCTGTTGATGCAGCGAATGAAGTTCAGTTTCGAGCCGTACCCGCTCCACTTCTCCTCGTGCCCGTTCATTTTCAGCAGCCAGTTGAATCTGACCTGAGATTTTTCCGGCCATGGACTGCAAAGTTCCGGCAATGAGGCGGAATTCATCAATCGAAAACACCGGCAAAGCCGCACCGTATTCGCCTGCTTCGTATTTTTGGAGTTGTTGATTCAAGCGCCGAAAGGGCCGGTTCAGCCGATAAGCCAGATAGTACCCGCAGGCACCTGCGACAAGCGCGAAGAGCACCGAGCAGAAAAGCATCCATCGCACACTCCGGCGAACAGCTTCCAATCGAATGGCCCGAGGCTCAAATACCGCGATTTTCATCGAAAGCCTGGGAGAAATGCCACCATTTTCGGAGCTGGCGATCTCAAAAGGCACTTCAGCCCTGAAGTCCCTTTCCGGATTATCCTCTTTGACTTCACTCAAGCCGTGGATGCCCAAATGGGCCACCATGGGAGACTTGACCTGCCCTGCGATGCGCCTTCGCAAGGTGTCGCTCGGAATACCGAGCAAGAGCAAACCTGTCGGCCGACCCAAAGGACCTTGAACCGGAACAACCAAAAAGACATTGCCGGAACTGATAAAAAACCGATAATAACCGCGATCATCCGCGATCTGCTCGTTCAAGTCCTTCTTGATCCTGGCCACAACAGATGGAATATTCGCATCGACATTCTCCACGACCTGGGATTTCTGATTAAAGGTTTCATCCAGCAAATACGTCGCGCCGACCAACGGATTATCCTCAAGAAATCGTTTCATCAGAAATTTGGCCTTCTCTGAAAACAGAATGCTTCGAGTGCCCCGCTGAATATCACTATCGCGACTGAGCGCCTGAGCCTGGGCCACCAGCATCCTGATATCGGCCTGAAAATCATGCATCAGGCGCTCGGCGATCAATTCCGTCTCGCGGGCAGCATTTCGTTCGACCAGGCGAGACACCAACGCGGTGAGCGGATAGCTGAGAACCAGGACCGGCACCATGGCGACGGCGACGAGAATCAAAGTCAGAACATTTCGAAAACTCCGCTTCACCTGGTTTGCCCCTCCGAGCGCTTGAGGATTTCAAGTTGGTTCTGCATTTCCAGAGGAATCCCCTTTTTCCCTGATTTTATAAGCTGAAGACCTTTTTGCAGGGCGATCCACGCATAAACGGACCTTCGGCGAGCGAAATTCCCGGGTAATGGTCGCCCGGACGAAACCACGGGGACGCGATTCATCCTTTGCTGCCAGCGATTTTGAACCGGCACACTCGATAAGTATTCGCCAAATTGGCGCAAAACTTTCTTATTTTTTTCAAAGTTTTTTTTATTCGGAAAAACGAGATATTGAATCGCCTCGTCAGAGACCAGAGGCCGCCCCTCGGACATCTGGGGAAGAGGAGCCATCCCGAAATCCCCCTTGAGCTTCGCTTTTGCTTCGGCGATTTGCCAGTCTCCCGAAATTACAAAGGCGAACTCGCCCCGATAAAAACGACTGGTATTGCAATCCAAGCCGCAATCCTGGGGGACTAGGCCATGCACGGCAAGATCACGGTAAAAATCCAAAGCCAGCTCCATCGTCGGACTGTCCAAATGATCAGGATCAAAGCTCCCGAAAGCCCGCAGAAACGGAATAAAATAATAAGGCTCCGCAAAAGGCCAGCCTATCGTATGAACGCCGGCCGATTTCAATTTTTCCTGCTGCATTTTCAGGTCTGCCCAAGTCGCCGGGACCGAGTTCACCAAGCGCTTGTTGTAAAATAGCAGCAGCTGATTTCCGCGAAGAATTGGCACACCGTGAGGATCAGAGGGAATTCCCGGCCTTTTGGAAATTGGATCCCAGTCTGCCGGAAGCTGCAAGAGCCGCAGATCCTGGCTCAGTCCCATCATATCCGATGGGATCAATAGCAAATCGGGACGCACACCCGGGTCAATCCTCGAAAGCAGCGATGACTCGAGTTCCAGTCCGGTCTCGCCCCGGATCTGGGTATGCGCATGCTTGGCATTAAATTCCGCAATGAGCTTCTCAACAAATCGGGCCTGCAGCCCGGTCTGATTATGCCAAAAAATAAGGGTTTGAGCCCGCGCCGAAACCGGCGATCCCCACGCAAGAAAACAGGCTATCGCCCCAAACCCCAGGGTCTTGATATTGAAAAGGAAACTCATCTCTTTATTCTTCCACAAAACCACTGTCCCATCCAGCCGGCAGAATAATATTCTGTAATGGGCCCTTAACCGCTCTGGCCACTTTCGCCTTTGACGCTGAAGCAATATTACCACTCAGTTTGTAATTTTGACCATTCAGTCACTGGATCATTCCAATAAATTTATTACGGATATAGACCACACAACGGCTCTAGCAATACAGGCAAGAGATAAAGCTTTCGATCGCTGGAGTCCTAAATGACCAAGGCAACCATAAATTAAAGGAGTAAAGAGTAATTATGAAAACAATACTTATATCAGGTGTAGTACTTCTCTCTCAGCTGGGCGCCTCCGCTCTGGCAGACAGCAACGTCCGTTGGTCCACCACGGTCCAATGCAACAACCGCGCACTGGTGCTTGACGTCGGCTACGTCGAATATGAGGGACAAGTCATGCAGCTGGTAGTGAATGATGGAAATATTGTCGACTTTTTTGCCCGGAACGGGGCCGTCCTTCCCAAGTCGGTCGTAAATGGCAAGATAATCGTACCGATGCATAAGTACCACGACAGCAGGCAGGTCACCTTTGTCGGATCCATCAGGGATTACTCCAATAGTATTCGGCCATCCGTCAGCTTCGATTACCGCCTAACTCTCAACAACAGAGGCGGCGCCCTTCTCGAAGCCGAGCGCAACAATGCCCAGCACTATCCTACACGCGAAGTTTACGAAAGCTGGTACTTTGAGCAATGCCAAATTGTTGCACCATTCTGAGCTATCTAAAGGCAAGATAGTTTTTCGGATGCGGAGACCGCCTGCCTCTTTCGACGGCACCAATTCAATCTCAAGTCTGAGGTACTCGGGGAGAAGGCTAGCTTGATCTATTATTGAATCGGAGCGCTGCGAGACCTATTGTAGAAATTAAGGTCTACGTTCATCTGTAAAAGGTGTTTAAGCGCGATCGCGGGGCGGGGCGTTGTTGCATAATTGTTCCAAGGAAAACGGGGGGGATGGCACGCGACTCGGATCGCTAGGAAACAAAGACGGCGCCGTCTTCACTCAACTCAAGAATTTGGTAACCTCGGTCGAGGATTTTGCGCACAGGAACCCCAGTTGCTTCCCAAAGATTCTTTAAAACGTATTGAGCTACACCTCTGAAGTCTTTTCCGAAGCCCACGATGCGCGTAAAAACGAGGTGATCCCAAAATCCTCGTTTAGCGCTTTCAGGAGTGTCGCTGGATTTAGAGCGGGGCAGGCCATTGCCCTTCCTGGCACCAGTCACAATCATCGCCACCCCGCCTGAAAACTCCCGAATAAACTGCTGCCAGACCACTCTCGAGGGTGCCTGAATTAACAAATGTAAATGATTCCCGACGTTGGCGTAGCGGTAGATTTTTATTCCCCAGCGATTTTTTAGGCGATCCATGAGGTTTCGGATGTGATTGCAGTAATGCGGATGAAGCATCGAATACTGGCCGCGTGCTTTTGACGATCTCAGTACCACGTGAAGTGCTTGTTTAGGATCAAAGGGGCGCCGCTTTTTACGTTTGTTTTGGGTGTGCTCGCCGCCATGAGCTTGAAACCTCGTCTTGGAATTAAATCCTGAAAAAAAAGGTTGATTTTGTTGTCTTTTTATCCTCATCAAACCTCAAAAACTAGTGGGGCAATGGTTTACGTAGATATATACATGAGAATTATAAAATGAGCAAGACCACTTATCGAGTCCAAAACTGGAAACAATATAATCGAAGCCTGATCAATCGGGGCAATCTCACCCTCTGATTTTGTGAAGAATATGCCAAATCTCGACAAACCGGACATCTGGCCGCCCGCCGCTCTATAGCGACCGCTGCATTTAGCGGCTGGACTGGATGTGAAATTCTACTCGAAGAAGAGCAAGAGGAACCCAACGGACCTTGTCGTCGATTCAACCGGACTCAAGATAATGGCGAGGGTGAATGGAAGATGCGAACACACGGAAAGCAAAAACGCGGAACTTGGCGCAAGCTTCATATTGCAATCAATCCGAACGGAATGGAGACAGTTGCAATCGAACTAACGGAAGCCGGTCGCCATGCCCCCGTTTTGTCAGCTGGAATCATGCAACAACGCCACAAATTGAACGCAAACCCTTGAATTCATGAACTTTATAAACGCAACTCCCGCTTTCAGCAGGAATTATAAAACTGCCGATTTCTAAGGTACAATAAGTTAACAGGAACTTTTCTCAATAAAATACCTGCTGAAGGGGGGTTGTTTGCGTCCTGGAGCGAGGCTGATCTGCATTCCTCTTTTGCTGCTCGCAGCAGGGCTGACCCCTGCCTGCTCCCTGGATAAGGGAAGCAAGAAAGTAATTAAAGAATGCGTTCTTCCTGCGGATCAGACTGGCACGCTTTCGGGTCATTGGCGGACTACCGCAATTCCGATTGCACTTCAGGCGGGAGCTTTCTCTGCCCAGGAAATCGGGATCATCACCAGCGCCGCAGATACCTGGAATAGCTTCTACTCAGAAAGCCTCGGCATGGCTGCCATCGATTACGGCGGTAACGCTGCGAGCCCCAGAACATCCAGTGCTGCCAGGCCGGCACGCCTCTGTGAACAGGGGATCGTGAACGGCACGACTTTCACTGGCAGTGTGGTCATTTACAAAAGCGGGGCGTGGCCTTACTCGACCATGCAGGATGTGATTGCGCTCACGCCTTTCTGCTCGGTTCCCGCCAGTCCAATTCCGATTATTTTCAACGCGATGGTCGAGCTGAATTACCAGAATTTTTTTATTGCCGGAAAAAGAATTCCGGACCTCAAATCCATCCTGGTGCACGAATTCGGACATTTAATGGGATTGAACCATAGCTGTGAAAAAACCACGAAGACCGGCTTTCCCAATTGCACCAATGCTTCCATTGATCCGAATTACCTGTCGGCCAGCCTCTTTCCAGTATTTTCGTTTGATTCATCGGGCTACGGCGAAAGCCGACAAGCGCTGAACGACAACGATCAGGGCCGGGCCAACTGTCTTTATACGAGTCCGGCCAGCACCAACTGAAGTTTCTCCTGAAGAGGCGCCGTGATTTTATGCTGAACACCTTCGACCAGGTGGAACTTCCCTTTCACTCCCCGGCTCTGAAGTTTTTCAAAAGAAGCTTGCGCCAAAGCGGGCGAGACCACATCGTCTTCGGCCCCATGGATTGCATCGACCCGGAATGGAAGCTCACCCTCGAGCTCCTCGACCAGATACTCACAGGCAACTCCGATCACCTGCTTCACTGCGGGTAGTCTTTGCGCCACAAAAGGTGCAAGGTAACCTCCTTGCGAATAACCGATCAGGGTCTTGGGAACTTCCTCCAGCCCAAGTTGCTGAATCAGGCCCATCAGGTAGGTCAGCGCAGGCTCTCGCCCAACCGAATACTCGTCTTTTTTTGAGTCATAAAAATACCAGCTGTAACCCATGCGCGAATGTCCTTCGCCCCGACCGGGTATCGGGAAGAGTGCGTTCATGGCGAGAACTGTGAACTCCGGCGGAATGAGCGGCTCAAATTTGCTGAAGATATAAGATCCTGATTGAAGCCAGCCATGAAGCAAAAGCACCAAGCCCTTCGGATCAGGAACTTCACGGATCATGTAATTGCACGGAAGCCCCGTAAACACGGTAGCCTTGGCCGAACGTGCTTTCGGTTGCGAACTCACCCGGACCTCAAGCTGTCGCTAATACGCGAGAGCGGCAGCCCACTCGGGCAACTGAAAGAATTCAAAATGGGGAACCTGAGCAGCTTTGGGATTGAATCCATAGGTCACGTTATCGATCACCAGAAAACCGTCCTCATGCGCGCCTGGGCCAGGCTTTCGATTCATATGCACCCAATGAATCAGTGCACCATTGGGAGAGGCCTGATAGCCTCCGGCCGGCTCTCGTGAGGTGATGTATTCCCCACATGCTTCAATACTCATTCCACCTCGGATTTTGGGCAGCGCACCAAATTCCTTATTGTAGATAATTTCGATCTGGTCTTTCTGCCCATCCCCGATCTGCACCTCGATGTGGACGTGGGATTTTGTCGTTTTGATCAACCGGACAGACCTGCCCTGAATCAGAGCCCTGTCTTTATATTGATTCTTGGATTCCTTCTTCCACCGCAGGACCTGTTCATTCATGACCGGAAGCACGCCGACGTTGTTTTTTAGACAATCCGGTGCCCCGAATGCATTGACTTCAGAACGTGCTTGAAAAGGGGTAAAAAGAAGAATGAAACCAAGAACTGAAAAAACCGTCGGAAAGGCGGCTTTGAATCGCATCAACACTCCTGTGTTAAAACTGCATCTCTGTCTCAGGCCAGAGTGTAGGGACAGAAGTACTTTTCTGCAAGTGATTGGTGAACTTTATTTCAGACCGACGTAAATACGATGAACATCATCATGATCATCAATTGCTTCAAGGAAGTCCGTGACTTCCTTTTTCTGCTCATCGGAAAGTTCGGAATTGTTTTTGGCGATGTAACTCAGCTCGGTCATCGTGGTCACCCAACCCTGGGCGATGAGAGCCTTGGTGACAGTGTCCAGATCTGTCGTATCGCAAAAGAAACGTGCCCCCGTTTGCCCAGCCGGCACTTCAGAAGCCTCTAGAGCTTCCACATTCTGGGCACCGGCTTCAATCGCAGCGCCTTCAAAATCAATGTCCTTGCCCACATGGGTTCCTTCGATCACCCCCATGCGATCAAACATCCAGGCCACGCTTCCCGGATTTCCGAGCTGGGCCTTACGGAACAAGGAGCGGATATCCGCGGCAGTGCGGTTTTTATTATCCGTCAGACATTCGACAATGATCGGTACTTTATGCAGGGCAAAGCCTTCATAGGTCACAAGCTCATAAATAACAGGTTCGTCATCCAGGCCCGCACCGCGCTTGATTGCTCTTTCAATATTTTCGCGAGGCAAAGAGGCTTTTTTGGCGGCCTCTACCGCAGAGCGCAAACGAGAGTTACCGTCGAGCTGAGCCCCCCCGGCTTTCGCGGCAACGATGATTTCCTTGGCCAGCTTGCTGAACAACGCACCACGTTTTGATGAATTCTGAATTCTTCCTGCATGTTTCCACTGTGCACCCATATATCCGATTCTTATCCCAATAGCGGCTACAGACTCAAGAGCAGAGATCTGATAAGGCAAACTTATGAAAGCGATCCCAAGGACAGTCTGGATTCTCGGAATAGTCAGCCTTCTGACTGATGCCTCAAGCGAGATGATCTATCCTTTGCTGCCGATCTTTCTATCGCAGACTCTCGGGGCCAGCGCACTTGCTTTGGGCGCAATGGAAGGGTTGGCCGAAGCCACTGCCTCGATCCTAAAGCTTTTTTCTGGGATTTGGGCCGATCGGGTCAGGCACCGCAAGCCTTTCTTGATTGCGGGCTATGGGTTGGCCGGGATGGTCCGCCCGCTCATCGGCCTGGCTCCGTCCTGGGGGGTCGTTCTCGCGCTTCGGATATCCGATCGAATCGGCAAGGGCCTGCGAAGCTCCCCTCGGGATGCCCTGATTGCCGATGCGACCCCGGCTCATCAGCGCGGCCTCGCTTATGGCTTTCACCGCTCAATGGATCACGCGGGGGCTGTAGCAGGCCCCCTGATTGCCGGAACTCTTCTGATGTTCGGCACTTCGCTTCGAAACGTCTTTCTGTTGGCGGCCATACCAGCGGCTTTGACTTTGCTGGTTTTGATCTTCGGTCTCAAAGAGCCCCAGCGGGAATTGCCAAAGGAGGACACTTCTTCGGGAAGAGCGTCACCCGAGGGAGGTGTGCGCGCACCTTTAAGTTTTTCCTTCAAGTGGCTGCTGGCCGCAATTCTCATCTTCACGCTGGGTAATTCCACCGATGCCTTTTTGCTCCTGAAACTTTCTGATTCGGGAATTTCAGCCGGCACTGTCGCGACTCTCTGGTCCTTGCATCACGTGGTCAAACTGATTGCCACCTATTGGGGGGGGCGGGCCTCGGACCGCTTCGGAAGAAAGTGGCTAATTTTTGCAGGCTGGATTTTTTACGCTCTGATCTATCTCGGGTTTGCCTGGAGCGAGGGAAAAACCGAGATCATTCTGCTGTTCCTGGGCTACGGCATCTACTACGGGCTGACTGAACCGGTTGAAAAAGCTCTGGTTGCGGATCTCGCGCCAAAAACAGCACGAGGCACCGCTTTTGGATATTACCATTTCATCATTGGACTCGGGGCGCTCCCAGCCAGTTTGATCTTCGGCTGGGTCTGGCACCGCTTCGGCTCGGGCGCGGCATTCAGTCTCGGAGCAGGACTTTCCGCCCTTGCGGCGGTTCTGCTATTATTCATGCCTGTGGCTAACCATCAGCGGGAGACTTCCACTTGAAAAATCAGACTCACATGCAAAAGGGGGCGTTTTTTGCCCTGTTCGCCGCGGCCCTGTTCGGAATTTCGCCTGTACTGGCGAAGCTCTGGACGCAGGCTCTCAATCCTCCGCTGCTGGCGGGACTCCTCTACCTGGGCTCAGGTCTGGGATTGCTTCTGCTGATCAGCCTCCAGACAATCAGCTCAGGGAAAAATCCGCTGATTTCGCTCAGGACCCTGACCCCTCGGCTGCGTCTCAAACTCTTTGGAGCAATCATTGCCGGAGGTATTCTCGCACCCCTGAGTTTTGTGGCTTCCTTTCAACTGGCCTCGGCGTTTGAAATATCACTTCTGTTGAACCTCGAAACGGTTGCAACCGCTGCCATAGCAGTCGTCTTTTTCAACGAACATGTCAGCCGCAGGGTCCTGCTCAGCATGGGCCTGCTGATACTCGCCGCCGCAATCAGCACAATCCCGATGGACGGCGAAATTCCGGTCGTTCAGTGGCGCGGCAGTGCGTATGTCGTGCTCGCCTGTCTGTTCTGGGCGATCGACAATAACCTCACACGCGAGGTGGAAGATGTCCCCGCTTCGGTTCTCACCTGCCTGCGCGGACTTTCCGCCGGCACGTTCAATATCCTCATCAGTCTTGTTTTTTTTGGAATTGGTCCAAAAGCGTCCTGGCCGAGTTATTTGCCCGCATTAGGGATTGGGGCCATCTGTTATGGCGTGAGTCTGGTCTTTTTTGTCGAAGCCCTCAGAAGTATCGGATCTTCGAGAACTGCGACTTATTTCGCAGTCGGCCCCTTCTGGGGCATGCTCTTCGCGTTGCTCCTGCTCTCGGAGAAAACCGCCACTCATCAGTATGGTGCAGCGGTCATCGGTGCTTTGGCCATCTGGCTGCTTCACCGCGAACAGCACGACCACCTGCACACCCACGAGCCCCTCACCCATTCTCATGCGCATACTCACGAGAATGATGATCACCACGAACACCCCCATGAACTGGATCCCGGTAAACCTCACGTTCACGCTCATTCCCATAAAACGATTTCTCATGCTCACCGGCATTCCCCGGACATTCACCACCGGCACCCGCACAAGGCAGTCGCAAAGAACTGATACGGAGAATAGACATGGAACTGAAGGCCTTCGGCAAAGACAAGGAAACTTCGAAATTCACCCTGGATGCAACGATTCAGCGGCAAAGGAACAAAATTGAAATCACTTATGCGGTGCATGGCGGAATTCAGGCGCTTGCACTCCCATCCTCTTTTGCGCGCCTGGACTCAGACGGCTTCCGCAAAGACCTGATCTGGCATCACACCTGTTTCGAGGTCTTTTTGGGAATTTCCGGCTCCCCGGAATATTACGAATTCAATTTCGGCCCTAACGGCGATTGGGCGCTTTACCATTTCGATCGCATCAGGGAAGGAATGAAGAATTCTGACGCATTCCAGGCACCCCGTTTGAATTGTGTGGCGGAGGCGAACCGGCTCCTGCTCACTGCGGAGCTGATTTCTGTGGCACCCGCTTTGGTGGGCGGCTCGTTTGATGCCAACCTCACCGCGATCCTGGAGTTGAAGTCCGGCAGAAAATTGTATTGGGCGCTCGAACATCCTGACAGCCGGCCTAACTTTCATCATCGCACCGGGTATGTTGTTAGAATTTAAAATCAGCGTTAGACTGATCGTATGCAATTAGGCGTCGACCGGCTGATCGAAGATGGTTCGTTGAAAAAGAAACTGCAAGGACAACGACTCGCGCTCCTGGCCCATCCGGCCTCCATGACTCGCAGCTTTCAACACAGCATTGATGCCCTGGTGCAGTGCCCGGAATTGAATCTGGTTGCCGCCTTTGGTCCTCAGCACGGAATGCGCGGGGACAAGCAGGACAACATGATCGAAACGGAAGACTATGTTGACCCTATTCATAGGATTCCGGTCTTCAGCCTTTACGGAAAAGTCAGGCGCCCCACTCCCGAGATGCTCGATACCTTCGATACGATTCTGATCGATCTGCAGGATGTGGGCTGCAGAATATATACATTTCTGACAACACTCCTCTACATTCTCGAAGCTTGCGCCAAGGCCGGAAAGAGTGTCTGGATTTTAGACCGCCCGAATCCTGCAGGACGACCGATCGAGGGCAGTCTACTTCTGCCGGGCTGGGAAAGCTTTGTCGGAGCCGGCCCACTGCCCATGCGGCATGGCTTAACTTTTGCTGAGGCCGCGAAATTTTTTGTTCACGACAAGAAGCTCGACCTGGATCTCCAGCTGGTCACGATGCGCGGTTATGAACCGGATCTCGCACCCGGTTATGGCTGGCCCGTGAACGAACTTCCCTGGGTCAACCCAAGTCCGAATGCTTCAACTTTGAGCATGGCCCGATGTTATTCCGGCACGGTCCTGATCGAGGGCACTCATCTCTCAGAGGGCCGGGGCACGACCCGCCCCCTCGAAACCCTCGGCGCGCCCCATCTGAATATGGCCGAAATTCTACGAACGATGAAGACTCTCGCTCCCCAGTGGCTGCGCGGCTGCAATTTGCGGCCTTGCCATTTCGAACCGACTTTCCAGAAGCACGCCGGCAAGATGTGCTCGGCTTTCCAGATTCACGTGGATGGCCCCGATTACGATCATTTTCAATTCAAGCCTTACCGGCTCGTGACTCTGTGGCTGAAGGCAATCCGGCGGGTTCATCCTGAATATGAGCTCTGGCGTTCCTTCGCCTATGAATATGAAACCGAAAGACTGGCAATTGATCTGATCAACGGCGGCCCCGCCTTGCGACAATGGGTCGAGCAGCAGGATTCACGTCTGGAAGAATTTGATCTTTTACTGCAAAAAGACGAGACCGCCTGGAATGAGACCAGACGCAGCTTCCTGCTTTACTGAAAGAAAAGGACCCCATGTTTTACACCATCAAGCAGTACCGAAAATATGATCCGGCCGCCAAAGGCTACCTCGAAGTGGCCCTGCTTTACCCCGGGGTGAAAGCGGTATTTTTTCACAAGATCGCCCATGCCCTGAGCCGGGCAGGAATTCCGTTCTTCCCGCGCCTGGTTTCGGAGCTGAGCCGTTTTTTGACCGGAATTGATATTCATCCGGGAGCGACCATTGGTCGGGGCCTGATCATTGACCACGGAATGGGAACGGTGATCGGAGAAACTGCCATTATCGGTAATAACGTTATCATTTACCAGGGTGTCACTTTAGGCGGTACGGAGCTGAAACATGCCAAACGTCATCCGACGCTGGAAGACCATGTGGTGGTTGGTGCGGGCGCGAAAGTTCTGGGAAATATCACGATCGGTTCTGGCAGTCGCATTGGCGCCAACTCGGTTGTAATTGAAGACGTTCCGCCGAACTCCACGGTTGTAGGAATTCCCGCGAAGCGCGTTCGCCAAGGGGTCGCTCCGGGTGAAGAACTCAGCCATCAGAAGATCAAAGAATAACTTCCGGGACGAGACCTGCCGCGCCCGCTTCTTTTGCTGGTGAGCAGGCCAGAACCGCCTCATGGAGGCTTGAATAAAGCTGGACGCGCTTGTCCTTCAACATGCCTGATTTCCTGAGAACATCTTCGGGCTGTTTTTTAAGGGCGACAAGACAGATGCGTTGACCATGGGCTTGAATTTTGGCAATCGCGCTTTCAAAGGCCACAAGACCCGTGACGTCGATAACGGGCACATTTTCCATGTAGAAAATCACGGCGGTGATCTCGCTTGAAATATTGCTCAGGGCTTCCATTGCGTGTTCCGCCGCGCCAAAGAAAAGCGGGCCCGCGATTTCATAAACGAGAAGATCTTTGGGAAGCGGTTCCCTGAGCCGGGGATGCGGCCCTTTGAGATGAATTTGCGCGGAAGTGATCGTGGCCATACGTCTCATGAACAAGAGCGAGGCGAGTCCCACGCCGACGGTCACACCGACGACCATGTCAAAAAGCACCGTCAGCGAAAAACAGAAAAGGAGCACCAGGACGTCGCTCTTCGGAGCGACCTTGACGATATGAACGAAAGGTTTCATTTCAGACATGTTGTAGGCGATCAACATGAGAAGTGCGGCGAGTGCGGCCATGGGCAGATAAGAAACCCAATGGGAAAATACAAGAACAACAACCAGAGTAATCAGGGCATGAATCACCGCGGACAAGGGCGAACGCGCACCAAAGCGGATATTTGTAGCCGTGCGGGCAATGGCCCCTGTGGCAGCAATCCCGCCGAAGAAAGGACATAAAATATTGCCCACTCCGAGGGCAATGAGTTCGGCATCGGGATCGTGCTTGGTTTTCGCCATGCCATCGGCAACGACTGCCGAAAGCAGGGACTCGATAGCGCCGAGCATCGCAATGGCAAAGGCAGGCGGCACGAGTGCTTCAATGGTCACAAGATTGAGAACAAAGGGCTTGCCGCCCGCACCAGCAAAGCTCCAGGGCAAAGCAAAATGGGGAGGACTCGCCGGAATTCCATGGCCGACGACGCCACTGATTTCATAGCTGAAGCGGCTACCGATGGTTGCAACTTCCATTTCCGGAAAAAGCCACCGGATGAGGGCCACCAGGATGGATACGCCTGTCAGGGCAACAAGGGGAGCCGGGATTTTTTTGTTTATTCGGGGCCAGAGCACCAGGGCAGCCAGAGTGGCGGCGCCGATGCCGAGCTCAGTCAAAGATACGGATGAACGGGCCTGAAAGAGTGCCCAAATTTTTTCGAGATAGCGCTCGGGCATTTCCGGCACCTGGAGTCCGAAGAAATCCTTCAGCTGCAGCGAAGCGATGACCAGCGCAATTCCAGAGGTGAATCCGGTAGTCACCGGGAAAGGGATGAATTGGATGAGCCGCCCCATTCGCGCCACGCCCATGAGAACGAGCATGATCCCGGCCATCAACCCAGCCATGAGTAAGCCACCGAGTCCGAACTTGTAGACAATCGGGGCTAAAATTACGACAAAAGCGGCGGTAGGTCCTGACACCTGAAGTCTGGAGCCCCCCAATATTGCCACGATGGCTCCTGCTATGATGACGGTGTAAAGACCATGCTGAGGCGGAACCCCGCTGGCGATGGCCAGTGCCATGCCCAGCGGAATGGCGACCATTGCGACCACGGTTCCCGCCATGAGATCCGCGCGGAAATCTTTGAAAGTATATCCCTCTCGGAATTTGTCCCGAAGCGCGGCGAAGGGCCGGAGTTTTACATAGGGTAACAAAAAAGACGTGACTTGGTGATAGCGAAGATTGGGCACAATTCAGCTCTTTCTGCTCAGCTCTTTGTGATGGTGAGTTGGGTAAAACCAGAATACGCCCAAAGAGGTGCTGTCGAAATAAAAAAGACGCCAAAACTCTGGTCCGGTCTGCCTGCCAGCTTTACCCCTGGAGTCATAACAAGGTGCGTTGATCACACAAGGCTTAGGTATTGAAATCGCCGACCGTCTTGGGTATGGTCGGAAACTCTTTGAAAATGTGCGAGTGTAGCTCAGCGGCAGAGCACGCCCTTCACACGGGCGGGGTCACAGGTTCAATCCCTGTCACTCGCACCATTCGATTAAGCTGTTTAGACCTCCAAAGCCCAAAGTACCGAAACTAAAAACGAATGGTTTCAGCACTTTTTAGGCAGATCAGAAGAGAATCATCACAGAACATCACGAAGAATCACGGGGCGTGGCTACTTGCTGGCTACTTTTGGCTACCGTCCCACGCAGTCTCTTCGAGAGTCATCCATTTCAAATTTGTCGAAGACCATTTCACGCGAACTCAGAAAAGGAATCGAAATGGCACGCCTCATTGCGACCGTCATTCAATGGGCATTATTTTTAGGAGTCTCCGGCGGACTGGTGGATGCCACGATCGCCATGCGGAAGGAGGCGGCCAAGGTGCATCAGATCGGAATGATCAGCCTGGGCCATCTCAACCGCAGTCTTCTCGGGCAGTCTCACAACTCCCGATAATCAAGTACCCCGCGTCTCGGACCCCTTCATTGGGTTCCGGGCGCGGGGTATTTTTTTGTCCAAAAATCAAACGGGAGAAGAAAGATGAACGAAACACCCAATCAGGAAATTTCCAAGGTCACAGGAATTTACGTGCGTGTGTCCACAAACGATCAAAATTCCGGCCTGGAAAGTCAGATCCGAACGCTTAAGGAGTATTGCGAGAAAAACAAGATCGTAAGCTACCAAGTGTTCGCCGACGAGGGCATCAGCGGCGCGAAATCGAGCCGCCCCGGTCTGGATCGGATGATGGCGGAAGCGCGACAGGGAAAGATCGACAGAGTTATCGTGTATTCCTTCTCACGCTTCGCCCGAAGCGTAACTCACTTATTGACGGCCCTAGAGGAGTTCCGAAAGCTGAACGTGCCCTTCATCTCGTATACGGAAAACGTGGATACGAATAGCCCCATGGGCAGGGCCTTCTTCGTCGTGATTGCGGCAATTTCTCAATTAGAACGAGAGCTTATAGTTGAACGCGTCAAGAACGGACTACGCAATGCGAAGGCCAAAGAAGCTATGGATGACCGGCACTGATTAACACATCAGGGCCATTACCCCGAAAAGTAAGTAACCAAAAACACTTACTCTACGGAAGGAGAGTCATCCATGAACCCAAAATCTA